>Ga0307487_1000087_pt1 | contig 74511 bp, 55 predicted proteins | sample CBIW12metaG_FD_203665 | JGI IMG/M metagenome (GOLD analysis project Ga0307487, IMG submission 203665) | Sea-ice brine microbial communities from Beaufort Sea near Barrow, Alaska, United States - CBIW 1.2 | ecosystem: Environmental > Aquatic > Marine > Coastal | place: USA: Alaska | collected... | reverse complement strand
AGTTCCGGGGCTGAAGTTCCAAAGGCAACAACCGTAAGGCCGATGGCAAGATTGGAAATATTGAATTTTTTAGCCAGGGCCGAAGCGCCTTCCACCATATAATTTGCTCCAAAAATAAGAATGACTAGTCCGGCAATCAATAATAAAACAGGGATAAGCATATTTTAAATTATAATATCCTTACGAAATTAAGTTAAAAAGAATCGAAAAAATCAGTTGGACATTAATAATTTTCAATATTAAGCGGAAAAAGTTTGAGGGCGTATTTAATGGCTTTGAATTGATTTTTAGGTTTTTGCATATCGCAGATCATTTGCTCGCGACTGTATTTTTCAATAAGAAATAGGTTTCCTGAAGATAATTGAAGCTTTTCAAATTGATCCAGACAAACCAATACCCTTGAAAGGGCAAGTGTGGTGCTTTGCAGAAAATTTTCTACCTGATCTTTTCGGAAATTGGTTTCCCGTGCCAATTTAAAAGTAAACTGTATTTCATTTATAAACTCCTTCCGCAATTCAAGGATATCAGTGCAAATTGTCGCAGCGGTTTTTGTATCCGTCTGACTGTCTTCCCAGGTGTCAAAAATATCATTCCCCAATTGCATCAGTCCGCCTAAATGGTTCAATAATTTTTCCTCTTTCTCCTGTAATGGATTATTCAGGCATAACCTGTAAAAGATAAATGAAGCACCGCCCTTGTCGTAAGTAATATCATGGATTGCCTGAGGTGAATTGCCGGAATTTTGCTGATTCTTACTTTTCTGTTGAGATTTAAAAACCTGTAAGGCCTGCTTTTTTAACAATCCGGGATTGGACGAATGTTTTAAACCGAGCAGGTAAAAATGCAGCAACAAGGACTCATAAGTATCCGCCGGTTTCAAAGCTTCGGGGTGAAGAATAAATTCCTCTAAATGAACAGGTTCTTTTTCTGGGTCGTCAAACAAATCGTCCAGCATTCCTGAAATAGCGCCGAGAAACGTAAGGGAAAACCGTTCATTCTCGGTCATGGGGTTCCCCCGCAGCACACAAAATGATTCTCCCAAAATACCCGGCACGCCTAGTCCGTAATAGTTTGTTATTTTTTTAAGATCATGCGGTGTCAGACTGCCGTCATTGTTATTTTTAAATGCAGTCAGCTCATTTTCTGCTACATTTCTTATAAATTGTTTTTGCTTTGTTACGTTTTTCAGCAACAATAAATAGATTGATGGCAGCGAAATTAAGTTCCTGATTCTATATTTCAATTTTTATTCAATTGATGTGGCTATAGCTATAGCTATAGCCAAATTAATATCCAGACTGTTTCCGACAGTTAAAACTGGCTTTAATGATGTTTGTTTTATCTCCATTATCCAGTTTACTTGAATTTATTAGGCAGTTAATACTGCGGCAATTGATGTCTTCTTCTTTTACATTTAAATTTGTTTCAGTTAAAACTGTTTTTTAGATGATCGGTCCTGATTTTCTCCAGATCCTTTAAGTTTTCTTCTGAAGAGATCACAGCATAAGTTAGCCGGCGAAATTCATTTGTTTTTCCGTAGGTATGATATTGCACCAAACGGGAGTTTTTGTTTACATATTCAAAATATTTTACAACATCGGCATGCCTTGTAAACCGAGTGCCGATCTCATATCCCAAAAAATGCTGTGGAGATTGGAATTCCTGGGAAAAGGCGGGTTGTAAACTCAAGAAGAAGAATACAAAAAGTACTGATAATTTTTTCATTAATTATCTTTAGAAGCATTGTTAATAGAGTAAAGATAACATACCGCCCGGAAATAACTAAAAAATGGTTCGTAAAATAATGAACTTAGGTATCTTTGCTTTTTAAAGTAAATCTATGCCTAAAGACTGTCTTTCCTATAAAGAAACCAATTATTTCACAAGCCTTATCATCGATTATCTGGATGAAAAAGAGGCCCTGAAACCCTTTTATAACAGGTTCCCCAAGCTTAATAATTTCAAGGCTCAAATAGAGGAAGAACAGGCATTTTTCACAACTGAAAAAAGAGCTGTTTTGGTTCGGGAATTGAAACGTCAATATGGAAATCTGGAGGTTTCTGAGTCGGTATCAAAGAATATTGAATCTTTATCACAAGAAAACACCTTCAGCGTTACCACCGGGCATCAGCTCAATTTATTCACAGGTCCGCTTTATTTTTTATATAAAATTGTTTCCGCCATCAATTTAGCTTCAGAATTAAAAAAGGAATATTCAGGATATAATTTTGTTCCGGTTTATTGGATGGCCACCGAGGATCACGATTTTGAGGAGATCAATTTTTTCAACCTCAAGGGGAAAAAATTTAAATGGAACAGCCATCAGCCGGGAGCAGGGAAAGATGCGGTTGGGAATTTAAACACCGATGGTTTAGATGAAGTTTTTGAGCTTTTTTCAGCAGAAATAGGGAGCAGCAAAAATGCTGAAAGATTAAAAAACCTGTTTAAAAAGGCATATTTAGGTCATTCAAATCTTACCGATGCTACATTTTTCCTGGCCAATGAACTATTTAAGGATTATGGTTTGGTGATCCTGGATGCCGATAACAAGAATTTAAAACGGGAATTTTTGCCCTATATAGAGCAGGAACTCAAGGAACAAATTTCATATAAAACTACCGGTCCTGTCACCGGGAATTTAAAAGAATTGGGATACGGGGTGCAGGTGAATCCGCGGGAGATCAATTTGTTTTACCTTGCAAACGGGTTGCGAGAACGCATCATAGAGCAGGAGGGAAGGTATTTTGTCAATACCACCGAAATTTCCTGGAGCCGAGAAGAGATCCTGGGAGAACTCCACAGGAATCCCGAACGTTTCAGCCCGAATGTGGTGCTAAGGCCGCTTTATGAGGAAGTGATCCTGCCCAATTTGTGTTATATAGGCGGCGGTGGAGAACTGGCATATTGGTTTGAACTAAAAGAATTTTTCAAGGCCGTTAATGTTCCTTTTCCGATCCTATTGCTTCGGAATTCGGCATTGATTGAAACTGACAGACAAAATCAAAAAAGACAAAAACTCGACATTTCCCAGGCTGATCTTTTCCTGAAACAACACGAGCTGATCAACAGAAAAGTGCGGAAAATTTCGAACATAGATATAGATTTCACCCCTCAGAAGGAACATCTTGTGCAACAGTTTCAGGATATGTACATGCTGGCAGAGCAAACGGACAGGACCTTTTTGAATGCGGTAAAGGCAGAGGAAGTGAAACAATTAAAAGGCCTGGATCATTTGGAAGAACGTCTTTTAAAAGCACAAAAGCGCAAGCTGAAAGATGAGGTTTCCAGGATAGCGGCACTTCAAAATGAATTGTTCCCGAATAGAAGCCTGCAGGAGCGACAGACCAATTTTTCGGAAATGTATTTGGAATACGGAGAAGATTTAATTCCGGCACTTATTGAAAATTTAAATCCTTTAGAATTACAATTTAAAATCATCACTTTTGAAAAAGAATAAAATGCACACCATAGATATCGATCTGGTTGAAATGACACTGGATGTCATGAAATATGCCATAGATCGTATTTCAAATGTTACCCCGGAACTGGGAGCGCCTAAAAAAGAAGAAGATCTGTTGCGAATAGTGGGGGAGACCGTCACTGCCAGTGGAATTGGGGGAGAAGCTGCCTTTAAGCTTTTTCGCGATGTTTTGGTGAAAGCTACCGTGCCGATAGATCATCCAAGACATTTGGCTTTTGTTCCTGCGGCACCTACGCGTGCTGCAATTATGTTCGATTTGGTAACTTCTGCTTCCAGTATTCACGGCGCCTATTGGATGGAAGGCGGCGGCGGGATCTTTTGCGAAAATCAGGCCATGAAGTGGTTGGTTTCTTTAACAGGAATGCCAAAAGGTACCTTTGGAGTTTTTACAAGCGGCGGGACCGCGGCCAATCTCTCGGCCATTGTCGCTGCCCGGGAAGAATGGAGAAGCCGGGATGAAAATCATATCGGGCATAAAGGTTTGTTGATCACTTCTGATGCGGCTCATAGCTCCGTTCAGGCGATGGCAAAAGTAATTGATGCGGATATGTTAATGATCCATTGTGAAGGCGATAACCTAACAGGAAAAGAGCTTCAGGCCACCATAAACAAACTGGAGGAAAAAGATCGGAAACGACTTTTTGCAGTGGTTGCGACGGGAGGAACTACAAATGCCGGAATTATAGATGAACTGGATACCATTGCAGATGTATGTGGAAAGGAAAATGTATGGTTTCATATTGACTGCGCATACGGAGGCGGAGCACTCGCCGCAAGATCGGTGAGACATTTGTTCAATGGAATTGAAAGGGCAGACAGTGTTACAATAGATCCGCATAAATGGCTGTTTTCGCCTTACGATTGTGGGGCGGTAATCTATAAAGATATGGAATTGGCCAAAAATGCGCATTCTCAAAAAGGATCCTATCTGGAAATATTCAAGGATGAAGGCGCACATGGATTTAATCCGTCTGAATATCAAATTCAGTTGACCCGAAGGGTGCGGGGAATGCCTCTCTGGTTTTCACTTGCGATGCACGGGACCGATAAATACCGGGTTGCCATTGAACGCGGAATTGAACTGGCTCAAATTGCCGCCAAAAAAATTGAAGACAGACCATATCTGGAATTGGTAAGACCTCCTAGTTTATCGGTGGTTTTATACCGCAGAAAAGGATGGACCCCGGACCAATACCGGGAATGGACCTATAAAAACCACCGGGACGGGGTGGCGCTGGTAACTCCCACAAAATGGAAAACCAACGGTGAATTTGAAACCGTTTCCCGTTTCTGTTTTATAAATCCCGATACTACCGAAAAAGATATTGATGTGATCCTGGATACTATGGAATGAATGGATATGAGATGTTAGACTTGAGATTTGAGAAAATAGAATAGGGATAATAGAATAGAGAAAATAGTTAGAAGTACGAAGTCTGAAATCAAATCCTTCTTCTCCCTTTGGGGTTGGGGTAAACCGAAGCCCGAAGTAAAAAAAGTTAGAAGTTGAGACCTTAAACCGAAAACAGTTAGAAAAAAAAGGCTGCCTGAGAAATCAGGCAGCCTTTTAAGTTTTGAAGGGTCTAAGTTTATTCAGCGGCAGAAGAACCGGTTTCAGCTTTATCCACTAAAGGGCGTTCTGGCCTGTTTGCTATTTCCCAGGCTGTGAGGAATATCAATCTGGCGCGTTTGGCCAACAGATCATATTCAATTTTATCGGGGGTATCTGTCATTTTATGGTAATCTGCGTGAACTCCGTTGAAGTAGAAAATGATCGGGATGTTGTTTTTCGCAAAATTGTAATGGTCACTTCGGTAGTAAAAACGGTTTGGATCATTTTCATCGTTAAAGGTATAATCAAAATCCATGTTCATGTATTTTGAATTTACTTCCTCGCTCAAATTGTGCAGTTCGGTGCTCAGTTTGTCGCTTCCTATCAAATAAACATAATTGTTATTTCCTTCGTGAGCCACATCACTTCTGCCAATCATATCTATGTTGAGGTTGACAACGGTTTGTGCCAATGGGAATATCGGGTTATCCGTATAATATTTAGAACCTACCAAACCTTTTTCTTCTCCTGTTACATTCAAAAATAAGATGGAGCGTTTTGGTCCAAACCCACTTGCTTTTGCTTCCATAAATGCCTCGGCTATTTCAAGGACTGCAACAGTTCCGGAACCATCATCATCGGCGCCGTTAAAGATATTTCCTTCAGCATCAATTCCTAAGTGGTCATAATGTGAAGAAATTACCAGGATTTCCTCCGGTTTTTCACTTCCTTCAATAAAGGCCACCACGTTTTCAGAATCTTTTATATCTCCGTCGAAAACAGAAGCCGGAACTTCCTGGAAATAATCATCGTTTCCAAGCGGAGAGGGAATATTGAGTTTTTTGTATTCGGCTTTGAGGTATTCCGCAGCTTTTTTCTGTCCGGGTTCTCCGGTTTCGCGACCTTCAAACTCGTCACTTGCAAAAATGTAAAGATGTTCCTTTAATTCATTTGAAGTAATAGTGTTCGCAAAATCCATTTCATCGACATTGGCGAGTTCTTTGGATTGCTGGGCCATACAACTATAAAAACTTATGGACAGGGCGAATAAAAATATTTTTTTCATAATTTATCAGTAGTCTTATTTGGTTGGGAAGGTACAAGTTTTGAGCCAAATTTTATTTTGGGCATTAGAAAAGCTCCGGTTCAAATTGAAATTTTAATCCAGGAATATTTTTAAGATTCCCAAGGTTTCCTGAAAAGTCCTGGAAAGTTTAAAGTTCAGCTGAAAAATTCAAGCTTGTCATTCAAACTCTTAGGATTATTTTCTGAATTCCCAAAAATTGTAAAAGGCATTAATTTGATTGATTTAAGGCTTTTTGAATCGCCGTTTTTGCAAGAGGTTCCATCACTGAATAACCTTTGAGATTGGGATGCACCCCATCTTTGGAAAATTCTTTCTTTAAGCCTTTCTTCTCATCGGCCATTTCACTGAAATAGTCCAGATAAATAAGGCCATTTTCCAGGGCATATTCTTTCAGCCATTGGTTGGTTTCTTCAATTTTATCAACAGGCTCAAGTCCTGTTCTCCATGGATAATCAAATACGGGTAAAACAGAACATAATATCACTTTAATATCGTTTGCAACAGCCAGTTGTGCCATGGCTTTGATATTATCGGTTATCATCTTAACCGATGAAAATCCCGTATTTCCTGCGATATCGTTTGTGCCGGCCAAAATGACCACCACTTTTGGGTGAAGGTCGATAACGTCCGGCATAAACCGGACAAGCATTTGTGGTGTTGTTTGCCCGCTTATTCCCCGACCTATATAATTGTTTTCGGGAAAAAATTCGGGACTGGCGTTTACCCAACCTTCAGTAATTGAATTTCCCATGAAAACGACTGAATTTTCTGAAGGTTCACTTTTTTGTAGTTCATTATCTGCAGAATATTTTTTGAGATTTGCCCAATCCTGTTTCATTAATGTTTCAAGTTCGGTTTCCTGGGAATAGAGGTTAATCATAGCAAATAAGCAAAATATTGACATTAAAAATTGTTTCATGAGTAAGATCTTTATTGTTGGGCATAAATATATGAAATTCAAAAGGGATCCGGGCGATTAATAAATCAGGTTAAATAATCGCAAAATAAAATAAGCTAAAAAAACCCTTAAATTAATTGTGTGAAATTATAAAACCTTGTTATATTTGCACCCGCCTAAGCAAATCATTGCTTTGATATAGGCAAAGGAGAAATGGCAGAGCGGTTTAATGCGGCAGTCTTGAAAACTGTTGAGGGTCACACCTCCGGGGGTTCGAATCCCTCTTTCTCCGCTGAAAGCCCCGTAAACGTACTGTTTACGGGGCTTTTCTTTTTTGGGGGCATAATTGGGGGCGTAAAATTTATTTATTTTTCTGTGTTTTTTGAAAACAAAAACGGATCAATCCTAATTGTTGTGGACCAAGCAAATCTACCAATCAATCTATACAGGAAAGATCTTAAATTTCTTGCTCATTTGAATTTACTTCTGAAAGTTTTCATGGGATTAAGACAATTCCTTTGTACATCAGGAAAAAAAGTAGCTCCATTATTGAATTGAAACAATTCCGGAGTTCCAGGTCTAGGCATTAATATTTATAATTGTAGGTGCGGACGGCCGTCCGCACCTACAATTATAAATATTGCCCATTGTCCCTGACTTTAGTCTGGGGGTAATGGAATTGAAATGAAATTGGCTTTAGCCCCTATATTCTTTTGAACAAATAAAAATGGAAGATGCTTCATCCTAACAAGAATATGTCTGGAACTATAAGCGGCCAAACTATTTTATCCCAATATTGAAACCAGTGGAATTATGCATTATGCATAAAAAAGGTTCGCTTTATGAGGCTAAAGCCCTTTGAGACCATTTTCATTAATCCCCTGGCTGAAGTGAAGCCAGCGGCAATGGATAGAATTGTCTATGTCAGGAATAAATGTTTTAGATCAAGCAAAAATGAAGAGCTTCTTTTATTTTCTTACTTTCCCCAAATCAAAATGATACATCAGAAATTTATGCAATAAAAGGTTTACTAAATCAATGTAATTCAATTCCTCCACAACAATTGTTCTTGATCCACAAAAACCTTAACATTATTCAATGGAAAAGAATATTTTGATCCAAAAAATGGAAATAGAAGAACTTAAAAGTACAATACAACAAACCGTAAGTGACGAATTCACTCGACTAAAATCAGAATTCGAACAATAAAAGTCGTTGGAGGACCTTTTGTCGCGAAAAGAAACTGCAAAACTGTTATCCATTGGCCTTCCTACACTTTGGGATTGGAGTAAGCTCGGAATTATAAAATTCTATAAGTTGGGAAGTAGGATTTATTATAAAAGATCTGAAATTTTTGAAAAGCTAGAGGCTACTGTTAATAGGTGAAAATAAATTCAGAATTAATGTCTTATAGAGAACTAGCTTTAACGTTATTCAGGGCTAAAGCTTTGCAACTAGTGTAGTATATTAAAGCTTTTGAAGATTGACTTCTAATAATCAAGAATGAATCGAGGAAGGACAAATAACTAACGCAGGAACATTTTGTGATTTATTTCTATTTTAAATGGAATTAAGTTGCTACTTAATATAACTAACAACATTAAATTAATATTCAGCAGCCTATTCTTCACCTAGAATCCACTAAAAATAAAATTATTTTCAATACTAAAACACTGATGTAGCCTTAATTTTAATAGGTTATTATGTTTTTTGTAATTAAATAACAACAATATAAATTAGGATTTAAATTTTATTAGATATATGTTTGTACTCAGATAACAACAAAAAAAATGAATTTAAATCAAATCGCATCTATTTCCTCAGGAATTAATGAGCGTAGAAATCCACAAGGTAGCATTTACTATTTAGGTGGTAGTGATTTTATTGCACCTCACCAATTAGAACCACATTTAAAACCTAGTATTATGCCTTCCTCAAAACTAGAAAAGCATTTTCTAAACAAAGGAGACGTACTTATTTTGTCTAAAGGACATCACGGTTTTACAGCACATTGCTATCAAGCTTCCAAACAACCTGCGGTTGCCTCTTCTATTTTTATGGTATTACACCATATTAAACCTATAGTTCTACCAGAATATATTGCCTGGTATATAAACTTAGACACAACACAGAGAACCCTTATAAATTACAGTCGTGGCTCTGCCTTACCTGCAATTAATAAAAAAATATTGAGTGAGCTAGCTATTGAAATACCAGACCTTAAAACACAGGAAAGCATAGTAGCATTGGATCATTTTAAAAAAAAGGAATCAAAAATTATTAATCAATTAGATCAATTAAAAGCAACCAAATTAGAAATTCTATTAAAAAGCAAAATTCAATAATTATGAGCAATAAGATTACAGTAGCAGATATTAATAGAGTGGTATGGCGAGCATGCGATACCTTTAGAGGCGTTATAGACCCAAGCCAGTACAAAGATTACATTTTAGTGATGCTATTCCTTAAGTATGTGTCAGACACCTATACCGAACGCTACAATGTGCATCTGTCCAGTTATAATGGCGATATTGCCAGAGCGCAACGTGCAATGGCTTCGGAGCGTTTTATAGTCCCGGAGCATAGTCACTTTACAGATTTGTATAACAAACGTAATGAACCCAACATAGGAGAACTTATTGATATTGCTTTAGCAGATCTAGAGGAAGCAAACCGCGAGAAATTAACCAGTAGTGATGGCGCCGGTGTTTTTAGGAACATTAGCTTTAACAGCAGTAACCTTGGCGATAAGAAGGATAAGAACTCCCGTCTTAAAAACCTGTTGACAGACTTTAATAAGCTAGATTTAAAACCATCGTCACTAGATGGGCAGGATGTTTTAGGCGATACGTATGAATTTCTTATCGCAAATTTTGCCAGTGACGCAGGTAAAAAAGCAGGAGAATTTTACACACCAAAGGAAGTGTCTACCTTACTGGCACGATTGACCAAATCAAAGTCTGGAGCACGTATTTACGATCCTACTTGCGGAAGTGCATCTTTATTAATTAAAGCCGGGCAGCAAGTAGAAGACCACAACTTCTCGCTCTACGGGCAGGAGGCAAATGGTAGCACTTGGGCACTGGCGGTAATGAATATGTTCCTGCACGGCTTTGACAATGCCTCTATACGTTGGGGAGATACACTACGTAATCCTAAGCATACCGAGGGTGACAACCTTATGAAGTTTGACACCGTCGTGGCAAATCCACCTTTTTCATTAGATAAATGGGGCCATGAAGAGGCCGAAGATGATAAATACAACCGCTTTAACCGCGGCGTACCGCCCAAAAGTAAGGGAGACTGGGCATTTATATCACATATGATTGAGAGTGCTTATGAAGATACAGGAATGATAGGTGTGGTAGTACCACATGGGGTGCTTTTTCGAGGTGGTGCAGAAGGTCGCATACGCCGTTGGCTGATTGAGGAAAACCTTCTAGATGCAGTAATAGGATTACCAGCAAACCTTTTTTTTGGAACAGGCATACCGGCAGCCATACTCATTTTTAATAAGGCAAAAGATAAGCGTATAGACACCTTATTTATAGATGCAAGTGAAGAATATACAAGCGGTAAAAACCAAAACGTACTCGCAGAAAAACATCTAGATCACATTGTGGAAACTTATACCCGCTTTCGCGAAACCGGAATACCTCCAGGCGTTGTAGAAGACAAATACAGTTATGTAGCTACGCAAGTCGAAATGGAAGAAAATGAGTACAACCTAAATATACCGCGTTACGTAGACACCTTTGAAGAAGAAACGGAGATTGATATTATGGAAGTACAAACAGAGATTACCAAGTTAGAAAACGAACTTGAAACTGTGCAATCAAAAATGAAAGATTACCTAAAAGAACTAAACCTGTAATATATGATATTTCCAAAATTCAAAGAAACTAAAGGGTACGATCCTGCTCTTGAAACCTGTATTGTTGAAACGGTTGAAAAACTAGAGCAGAATGATACGGATGTCAGACATCCTGCCTTGCTTTTAGGAAATATCCAAAGTGGTAAAACTAGGTGTTTTATAGGTATAATGGCCTTGGCATTCGACAAAGGTTACGATATGGCTATTATTCTTACCAAAGGAACTCGTGCGCTTGCCAACCAAACTATTAGAAGACTCGAAAATGAGTTTGAGCAACAAATAATTGAGGATGATGTAAAAGTATATGACATTTTAAATCTGCCTACACTTACACCTTGGCTACTCAACCAAAAGCTTATTATTGTTGTGAAAAAAGAGACAAATAATCTGGATAGGCTCCAAAACCTTTTTGAGACCTATGATCAATTTAAGGATAAGAGGGCTTTATTTATTGATGATGAAGCGGATTTCGCATCCAACGGATTTAAGAGAGATCAAAATGCGGATGATGGTGTAGCAATGAATACCTTGGCCACTAAGATTAGTGGTATACGTCAGCTTTTTGAAAAAAAATATGATTTTTTACAAGTTACTGCCACTCCCTATAACCTTTATTTGCAGCCTGAGGTTATACGTCTTAATGGAGAAACCTATGCACCGATGAGACCTAAATTCACGTCAATAGTTCCTATCCATGATAAATATGTTGGCGGTAAGGTGTATTTTGAGGATAGTGAACTGGAAGGGAATCCTGCAAATTATATTCACGTGCCAGTAACAATCGATGAACTCGATGCTCTTAGCAGAAGTCATGCAACTATTCTTCGTAACGTTTTGACAACCCCAAGAGTTACTACTTTAAGAAATGCAATAACCAGTTATTTTATAGCCGGAGCAATTAGAAATTTAGAGCTTGGAAAAATTTATAAGTCTAGTTTTTTATTTCATACAGAAATTTCTAAAGCCAAACACGACTGGCAAATGTCATTGATAACTGAGTTTTTGTCTCAATTAAGAACCGAAGCGCAAAACGATAGTGCTTATTTTAAGGATATTATTAGAGACAATTATCAATCAATAAATACGTCTGCTCGATTAACAAGGAGTTCTGTGCCTAGTTACCAAAAGGTCTATGATTTTGTAAAGAATTACTTGACGCATGAATATTACGGTATTGTAAAGGTAAATAGCGATAACGATATTATGAGTATTTTAGGGGCAGATGGGCAGCTAAGATTAGATAACCCTTATAATATATTTGTAGGAGGCTATACCCTTGATCGCGGTATTACCATTTCAAATCTTTTAGGATTCTTTTATGGGCGTAATCCTAGAATTTTTCAACAGGATACAGTATTGCAACATAGCCGTATGTATGGCGCACGCGCTATGGACGACGTTTCGGTAACAAGACTTTACACCACAAATCGTATTCACCGTGTAATGGCTCGTATGCATCATTTAGATTCTGTAACTAGACAGGCATTTCTTCGTGGTGAAAACCACGATGGTGTTGCTTTTGTAGAGCGAGATCCTCAAAACGAAATAAGACCTTGCTCACCAAATAAAATTTTAATTTCAGACATTGAGATTATAAGACCGGGTAAACGTTTTTTACCTATAGGTTTCACAACAGGGCCACTTCAAGCTTTAAAAGCAATTAGAAAAAATATTAATAATCTGATAGGCTCTATTGAGTTAGATGAAAACGATACAGCAACCATAAGTTTTGAACTCGCTAAAGAGATAGTTTTACTTATTGAACACACCTTAGATTTTGAGGATGGTTATGACTGGGACATTACCACCTTTGTTGCTATAATGAAGCGTTTTTCATATAGAGCAAACAGATCTGAGAACAGAAAAAAAGTAAAAGTGCTTATAAAAAGAGGAAGAAATATAAGCCGCTTAAAAGCAAGCGGTGCCTATACAGATAATCCAGATGATGGAAATCGTGATACCCCGCTAGCAAGGCAACTGGCTAACGACACCTGTACACTAATGCTACTCGAGCAAAATGGCGATAGAGATAATGGTTGGAAAGGCACCTCTTTTTGGTGGCCAGTACTAGTAGCACCCAGCGCAACAGCTCCTGCAGTAGTAGTAACTAACCACGAATAGTCTAATAATGAAAAATTTAAACCATAAAAACACTGAGTACGAAGGTTTTAAGAAAACTAGACTTGGATGGATTCCTGAGGATTGGGAGGTTTTAAAAATAAAAGATATAGCAAAAACTACAACAGGAGGCACTCCAAATACCAAAAAAATAGAATATTGGGAAAATGGATTTATACCTTGGATGAGCTCTGGCGAACTAAATCTTAAGAGGGTAAGAGATGTAAAAGGTAGAATAACAGAACTAGGCTTAAAAGAATCTTCCGCAAGATTAATTCCTGAAAACTCCATATTGATAGGGCTTGCAGGACAGGGAAAAACTAGAGGGACAGCAGCGATTAATAAAATAGAGTTAACTACTAATCAGTCTGTTGCGGCAATAATTATAAAAGGAAATGTATATTATAAATACGTTTATTACAATCTAGATAACCGATATGAAAAAATAAGACTATTGTCTACAGGTGCTGGTGGTAGAGGTGGTTTAAATCTTTCTATTATCAATGGAATTAATTTAGCACTTCCTCCACTCCCAGAACAAAAAGCCATCGCCAACTGCCTAAGTATTTGGGATACTGCCATTACAAAACTAGATTTACTTATTAAGGCGAAGCAACAACTTAAAAAAGCCTTGATGCAGCAATTGTTAAGTGTCAAAAAACGTTTACCGGGATTTGAAGGGGAGTGGGAGCAATTGAAATTTTCAGAAATTTCTGAAAGGGTAAAGAGAAAAAATACAGAAGTAGATGATACTGTAGTTACAATATCAGCACAACGGGGGTTTGTTCTACAAGAGGACTTTTTTAATAAGCGCGTGGCAAGTGATGTATTACTAAATTATACGCTTGTACATAAAGGAGAATACTGCTACAATAAGAGTTACTCTAAAGGATATCCAATGGGGGCTTTTAAAAGATTGGATGATTTTGAAAAAGCCGTTGTAACCACGTTATATGTCTGCTTCAGGTTAAAATACCATGTAGATTCCGATTTTATGAATCATTATTTTGAAGCCGGAAAAATGATTCCCGGGCTGATGAGGATCGCACAAGAAGGAGGAAGAGCACACGGTTTATTAAATATTGGTTTACCAGATTTTTTCAATCTTCCTTTAAAATTACCACTTAAAGAGGAGCAAACCGCCATCGCCGAAGTCTTGAATACCGCAGACCACGAAATACAATTATTAACCACCCAACGAGACCAGCTAAAACTTCAAAAGAAGGGCTTGATGCAGCAGTTGCTTATTGGGAAGAAACGATTGAAAATAAATGGATAATTCAGTACGACTTAACAAAATACTTAGGGAGCTTAATATTACAACAAGCTATGCTGCAGATGTTCTAGCTAACAAAGGGCATTTGATTGATCCTAAACCTACCACAAAACTTACGGAACAGCAAGTTGCTCTATTGCGAAAAGAATGTCAGGAAGAAGGTATTCGATATCATGAGATTACAGATTTTGAACTCGGACATCATTATGAGTTTGAAATTAAGGAAAATCGTGATAATTTTACTATTGTAAACAGTAAAGGTTATCCTGCAGATACATTTACCTCACAGCGAATCTATCAGCAACCTGGTGACAAGGTAAAATTATATGTCAAAAAATTCAAAGATAATGGGGAGCCTGTCTTAACCTATTCCGTATTGAACAGTTATGAGCTCAACAAAAACTATCTTTTTGATGTAACAATGTCTCCAAGGCAAAATGGGTATATATTAGAAAACAATGAGTATCATGAGCACTTTGTACCACTTATCTTTCAATCCCTTATTGAAGATGGCACGATAAAGCTTAAGGTTTCTGGACTTGACGAAGAGAATAATAAGCTAATATTTGAGGACTCCGAGCTGAAACACTCGCAAAGGCATTCATCTAATGATGAATTAGATCTTATAAACGGTCAGGATTACAAATTTGATGTCATAGGCTTTGAAGAAGATTATAATGGGGAGGAGAACCTTGTTAAGTTGCGTTATAAAGGTAAAGAGTACACCACTAAAGCACTAGGTTTTCAAAAGGAATATGGACTGCCTAAATGGATTTTCTGCACGGTTAATAAAGATCAAAATTTAAGGCTGTATCAAAACATTGTAAAGTCATATAGAGAAGAATTTGAAGTCCAAGAACCTTATACATTTATAGTGGTAGATGAAAAGGTTGACCAGAACGATGCGCCTTACTACATTGTGAAAGATAAAGTTGGATTCGTTCATCGTTTTTACAAAAATCAGATTCCTATAGAAACCATACCATCTAAAGGAGTATCCATTGAACTTTTTGTTGCTGAAATAAATGAAAAAGGTAAACATCTTAGACTTGACTGGTATCAAAAGGATATATACTTACAAAGAGAATTCTATAGTCCAGAAAAAATATTTGATACAATAGAAGGGTATTCTGTTGAAAAAAATCTCTATAATCTTCAAGAATATATAGATATAGAGCTTGATAGAATCGATGACGAGGAGTTTAAACCACCATATTTAGAACTCTTCTCTCAAATCGAAAAGGAAAATAATAACTGGTTTTTTAGTTACTTGAGTCTTTTATTACATTACAATAATGATCTCATAAGACAGCACAAATATGAGCAGGCCAAACAATTTATTCAACTTTATATTGATTTGGAAGAGTGGCTCATAGATTCAGAGTTTATATCTGCATATTCTCAATCAAAAAAACAAGATATTATTGACCATGCGGAAAGCAGTGCAGATGCTCAAGAAGACCTGTTAACTCTTATTTCTGATTTAGAAAACCAAAGGCATTATAAAAAACTTGATAAAATATACTCCAAATTACAAAAGCATGGCATAATATCAAAAAGAGATTTACAAAAAACAATACAGTTTTTAAATTGGGACAGAACGCTACTTACTGCGCATTATGATTTAATGTATGGCATCATACATTTATTGTTGGATTTAAATAAAATAGAGAATAATGATTTATTTTTTTTAAATCAAATTACAGGACAAGCTTATGAATCAACTTTTGCGAGTAGGAATTTTGTTTTAACATCAGGTATTCAAAAAATAAATGAATTAGAAAAAGATGAATTAACCATAGAAAACAAGCATTTGTTTGTTCAAATAAGGCTAAATGATGCAATGAAAATGCATCATTTTGCAATTATGAAGTCCGCCGAATTACTTAGGAATCTTGCACTTATCTCCTCAGATTCATCTCAAAAGAAAAAATTTCTTTTACTGTCAATCGATGTAATTATAAAAGAAATTTCATTAAGCACGTTATCAGCTAATGATTTTGTTAATACATTACAGTTATCAATTAAATTAGAAAAATTTTTAAATGCAGAGGTTTCAGGGGTAAACAAACTTTTTTATTTTAAGAATTCTGGGGTTATAGTAAATTCAGAATCTGGTTGGTTAATTTCAAATCAACTAAACTCATTTGATAAAAATCTTGAAACCAGTGATTCATTAAGTGTACTCTTGTCTTTATTTGATGACCGTATAAAAGTCATCACTAATAGCAAACTTCGAGAGCGTTATAGCTCTCTTGAAACAAGTTCTACTACTTTTTGGGGTACTTACATTAATAATCGTAAAACCTTAAATGATAATTTTGAGAGTTTGACAGCAAACGTGCTTTCTGAGAGATTGCATTACATTAGAAGTGTGATCAAGTCTATAGATTATATTATTTCTATTGAAGGTGATATAAATAAAAAAATAGAAGCTTTACAAACTGCAAAACTTATTACGGTCATTCTGAGAGATAATAAATCGTTTTATTATCATGAGATGTTGCGCTTATATTATCGTATTAACGGTTTAGAATATAATATTAATAATGAAGACTTTGCTCAACCGGTAAATAATGAAACTCTTGAGAAATTTCCAGTACTAGAAAAGATTCAAACTATACATTCGTTAATAAACGAAATCGGAAATAAAGATAACACTCTATTATATTCTTTTCTTGAAAGTGAATTCGGGAACATAAGATCTATAGCAAAAATGATTATTGCTTATAATAATGTAATTTCTGAATTTCCAGATAAAATTGACATTAATAAGCAACTAATGTCATTGATCGAGGCATCAATTTTAAATAAAGCATTATTCATTGACTCTCCTTCTGTAAATGTAGAAAATGAATTTAGTGAGAAGAGGGGTTATCTAGGTAATAAAGAATATCAGGTCAATAACGGTAGAGAGGATATAGTTACAGAATTTAAAACTAGTATAGTTTATCATCCTGGATCCAATGAGCCAGAGATTGACAAGCAAGCTGGACAAATAGTAAAGGTCATTACCGGCTTCTTAAACGCGCGAGGGGGTAAACTCTATATCGGTGTCAAGGACAATGGGCTTTTAGTAGGTCTTGAGTCTGACTATAAACAACTTGAAATAAACAGTGATGGCTACGAGAGAATTATTAGAAAATATATAGTACGTTTAACTAATACCACTGTAAATGGTTTGCTAGAGTTTGAGTTTGCTAATCAGGATGCAATAGAATATCTTATTATCCACATCCCAATTTCTGGGAATCTTGTTGATTTTAAGGGTGATTTTTATCAGAGACAAGGAACGGAGACGAGATTGATTAAAGGACAGGACTTGACAAGTTTATTTCAGAAGAAACTAGCAGGGGAGGTTAATTTACTTAATGAGGAAATACCAATACGTGATCAAGTTGAGCTAGATTTTTTGACTGAGGAATCAACAGTATATGAAAGTAATAAAATTATTCCTGAAGGTTCATTAACCGTATTAAAAGAAGGACTTTATAAAATTGGCATATACGAAGATCGTAGTTGGGTATGGTCTGATACAAACAAAAATTTTGACTTCGGTGCAAGCCTCAACTTCACAATCGCTGATAAGAATTCCTATATACTGATCTGTTATAGTGAAGGGAGACTGGCAAAATTTAGATCAAGATCTTTTCTTTCAAGAAATAAAAATGAAAGACAACGGAATACTTTTGCACTAAGACCAGATTCTGAAATTGTAAATATTTTTGAAATAAGTAACGATATTGATTTCCTAGTGAGAACGGCATTTGCAGGCGACACATATTTGAAGATCATCAATTCTTCAGAGTCAGGAGATGTGCGAAATAGACTTGCTTCACAAGGCACCTATTTTATTGATAGTAACAATGACGGTGTACTTTCTATTCAACCTATAGACTTAAAAAGTTTAGACAGTAATCAATACTCCAAATTACAAATGTCGAAACAAACTCGTGGCATCATAAGCTCATCAGATAAAATCACAGATTTGGTGAATGAGTTAAAAATTAAAAAATACGTCTAATGCAAACACCATCCTTCAAAGAAGATCACATCTCACAGATACCTGCTTTGCAGCTACTAATCAATATGGGTTACCGATATCTCAATCAAGTAGAAGCACTTTCTGCTCGTGGCGGTAAGACCTCGGGTATTTTACTCGAAGATATATTGCGCAAACAATTGCATAAAATCAACGAAGCACGTTTCTCTTCTAAGAAGGCTGTTCCATTTACAGATAGTAACATAGAAAATGGGATCATGGCATTACGCGATATCCCTATGGTAGATGGTTATATGGCGACCAGTGAGAAAAGCTACGAGCTACTTACTTTGGGGAAATCCTTAGATCAGAGTATTGAAGGTGATCGCAAGAGTTTTGACTTACACTACATAGACTGGGGGAAACCCGAGAACAATGTCTTCCACGTTACCGAGGAATTTAGCGTACTACGCTCTGGTTTAAAAGATCATTATCGTCCAGACTTGGTATTATTTGTAAATGGAATTCCGCTTTGTGTTATAGAATGTAAGCGACCAGATATAAAGGATTCATTAGCTTCAGCCATTTCACAACACTATAGAAACCAACAGGAAGATGGCATTCGACCGTTGTATGTAATGGCACAACTAGTTATGGCCTTGACCGTTAATGAAGGGAGTTATGCTACCACAGGCACACCGGAAAAATTTTGGGCGCATTGGCAAGAGTCCTTTAAGACAAAAGAAGATGAGCTACGCTTTCGCGAAAGCTTATTCCAGCTAAAAAATACGCCTATTTCTGAAGAAATAAAAAACAGAATGTTCAGTGAGCGTTTCCAATATGTACGCAATTATTTTGATGCACTGGAAAAAGAAGTGATTGAGCCCACGCCACAGGATGAGTATCTGTATAGTTTGTGTAGTAAGGAGCGCTTGCTTGATCTGGCTTATAATTTCACGTTGTTTGATAATGGCGCTAAAAAAGTGGCTCGGTACCAGCAGTATTTTGCTATCAAAAAAGCGATGAAACAATTGACCAAACTCCATTCAGGAAAGCGTACTGGTGGTGTGGTATGGCATACCCAAGGAAGTGGTAAATCCCTAACAATGGTAATGTTAGCACAGGCCATAGCAATGGAATCCAGTATTGTAAACCCTAAAATAATATTGGTAACGGACAGAACAGATCTAGATGCCCAGATTACGGGTACGTTTAGAAAATGTGGGATGGATATAGATAATGCAAAAACAGGTTCCCAACTGGTAGAATTACTGTATACCGAGAGTGATGCCGTAGTAACAACAATCATAAACAAGTTTGAAACAGCCGTAAAAAAAATAAAAATACCACTGGAGAGTCCAAACATATTCGTGCTGGTAGATGAAGGACACCGCACCCAGCACGGTACGTTTAACATCGAGATGCAAAAGACACTGCCCAATGCGTGTTTTATAGCCTTTACGGGTACACCTTTGTTCAAAAAAGATAAGAATACACTCTCCAAATTCGGCACCCTCATTGATAGTTACACCGTAGATCAAGCAGTTAAGGACAAAGCAGTTGTTCCTTTACTGTACGAAGGTCGCCATGCAATTCAAGATGTAAATGTGGCACCGTTGGATAACTTCTTTAATATGGTTTCAGAACCATTAAATGACCAGGAAAAAGCAGATCTCAAAAAGAAATTCAGCCGTGCAGAGCAACTCAATATCGCAGATCAAAAAATCTATGCAATAGCTTGGGATATAACCAATCACTATGTAAAGAATTTCCAGGACACAAAATTTAAAGGTCAGGTTGTATGCCAGTCCAAATTAGCTGCGGTAAAATATAAGAATTACCTGGATGAAATAGGCAAGGTAACTGCGGCACTGGTTATTTCGCCACCGGACGAACGGGAAGGAGAAGACTCCGCTTATGGTAAAACCAATGACCTTGTGAAGCAATTCTGGCACAAGATGATGGATGAGCACGGTACTGCAAAGAAATATCAAAAAAACATTGTTAACCGTTTTAAGAATGACACCGAACCAGAGCTTATTATCGTAGTAGATAAACTTTTGACTGGATTTGACGCCCCTAATAATATTGTGCTCTACCTTACAAGAAAACTCATTGGGCATACGTTGTTACAGGCCATTGCAAGGGTTAACCGTGTGAGTCCAGATAAGGATTACGGGTACATTATTGATTATTATGGCGTTCTGGAAGAACTGGATATGGCTCTAAAAACCTATTCTACTTTCGAAGATTTTGATGAAGAGCAATTACAGGGAACGCTCACCAATATTAGTGAGGAAGTAGAACAGCTGCCCCAAGTGCAGAGTGATTTATGGAAGCTGTTTTCTGCCATAACGAATAAAAAAGATGCCGAAGCTTACCAGCAATTGCTAAGGGATGAAGCACTACGTAATAAATTTTACGACCAATTATCAAAATATGCCCGCATATTGAAATTGGCGTTATCGTCCATAGCTTTCCATAAAAAAACAGAAGAAAAACGTATCGCTAAATACAAAGATGACCTTTCATTTTTTATGAAGTTGAGAGCTGCCGTTGCCTCCCGGTACTCAGACAAAATCGACTATAAAAAGTATGAAGGACAGATTCAGAAATTGATCGACGCACATATTTCTACTTCAGATGTGGTAAAGCTTACAGATCTTGTTAATATTTTTGATAAAGAAGCCTTTGAAGATGAGATAGAAAAAGCAACCGGAAAAGCTGCTAAAGCAGACATGATTGCCTCGAGAACGTCCAAGCATATCACAGAAAAAATGGATGAAGATCCAGCTTTTTACAAACGGTTTTCTCAGCTGATAAAAGAAACAATAGAAGATTATTTGCAGAAACGCATTAACGAGACAGAATACCTTCAGCGTATGAAAGATATTATGGATGCTGTTTTAAGTAAAACAGATTCAAGTATTCCGGAGTCCTTGGAAAATAAAGAAGTAGCACGGGCCTTTTTCGGTATTGGGGTAGAGGAATTTGGCGACTTTTCAAAAAATAAAGACTTGGTATTGAATCTTGCCGAGGATTTGGCGCTGCAAGCAGATAAAATAATTTTGGATCTTAAGCAGGTAGATTGGTATAAAAGTGTTGATATTCCCAAGAAAATGATCTTTTTGATAGGAGATTATATTATTGATCACATCAGAGATAAATATGATCTCAAATTAACTTTTCAGGACATCGACAAGATTGCTGAGCGCATTGTGGACATTGCTAAAATTCGTTACAAGTAATGAAACACATTATCAAATACGGTTCTGAAGAAATTGAATATACAGTGATCTTTCGCGAACGAAAAACCTTAGGGATCACGGTGCATTCAGACCGAACAACTGTAGTCAACGCGCCACATGGAAGCAGCCTGGAAAAAGTAGAAGCTAAAGTGCGCAAAAGGGCGGCCTGGATTCTTAAACAGCAGGACCATTTTTTGTCGTTTGAACCTAGAAATACCTTACGCAAATATGTTTCAGGGGAATCCCACCTCTACTTGGGAAGACAATATCAATTATTGATTATAGAGAGTGATCTTGAAAAAGTAAAACTATCTGGTGGACATTTAAAAATACATACTAAAGATAAAAGAAGGGCAAAAGAGCTGCTGGAGGAATGGTATATGGAAAAAGCGAAAACTTGGTTTGAAAATATTGCAGCACCTTTTGTGGAACGTTTTAAAAAATATCAAGTTGCACCACAGAACCTAGAAATAAGAAAAATGCAATACCGTTGGGGTTCATGTTCTTCCAATGGCAGAATATTATTAAATCCCGAATTAATTAAAGCCCCTCGGGCCTGTATAGAATATGTTATCATTCACGAGCTTTGTCATTTGGTATATAGAGATCACACCAAAGAATTTTTTGATTTGCAACAGAGAGAATTTCCAGAGTGGAAAAAATGGAAAAATAAATTAGAAAACACTTTAGCATAGATGAAGTGGGACAGAAAGTTTGGATTGTTTTCGAGATATACGATATATATATATGAGTATAATCCTATAAAACAGTTCTGTTATACCCCTCAGAAAACAAAAGTAATCCAAAATTAGGGATTTAAACCATTCTCACAAGCCTTGTAATTGATTCAACCGTGCGAATCGTAATTTATTAACGGCGGCGGTTAGTAATTGCTAACCGCCGCCGTTAAATCGCCATTATAATCACAGTTGGACCTGTTTTTAAGGTAAAATATAACCAGGACAAGGTAATTAGCCGTTACAATGATAAGGTTGTTTGTTACTTGGTAAAATAGCACTTTTCACCAGAATGCCCGCTATTTGCGCTTAACCGACTTGGCATTTCGTTGTTAATTTATACTATACTCCTTTTTAATTCGATTCCAATCAGTAGATAATTCTGGATTTAATTGGTTATAAATTTTTGAATCTAATAATACTGCACCTGAGACAATAGCAGTTTCATAATCAAGAACGTTGAGAATTATTTCAGGTTCTTTCTGTTGGATGTTAGATGTATTAGACAGATCATTAAATAGTCTTCTGAAATTTTCTAATGTTCTTTTAATTCTATATACGAATACTTGCAATTTTATAGCATCGTGCAATAAAAAAAGTGGAAGAGTTAATTGGATCAAGAGGATAAGAATGTTATTGAATCCGAATATTGCAAAACCTATAATTACAATAGCGAAAATTATATTTTTTACCCATAATGTAAATGTCATTTTTTTGGAAATATTATAAGAAAATAAACAGTTTTCGAAACTATTTACTGCCATTTTATAAATACCTTCTTCAACAGTATCATTTGTGTAATATTCCTTTGATTTTTTTTCTCCGAATTTCGTTTGAAAACTGTTATCGACAAAATCATATCTACGAAATGAACTGGCATCAAAAAAAGTAAAGTTTTTCAAAAAACTTAATATGGAATAGGCGATTATGAAAAAGCAGTTTATGTTATTTAAGAAAGAGGCAAATTCATTAATTTTCGGATAATATGAATTGATTAAAAAATTTATTATAAGTATTAATGTAGAAATTAATAAGATAATGTTAGAATACTTTTCGAAACTTTTTGCCTGGTCAAAACTGGCTCTAAATGGTATATATTGAGACATATTTAATAGTATTTAGGGAAATTATCGCCAAAAATTTCTCCCCATTTTTTTATAGAACCTTTCATATTTCCATCTGACTCTAATTTCCTAGCTTCTTTAGCTTTCTGATAATCACTATCTGCTCTTGATGCAATTTTAGTTTTTTCATACCAAGATAATGTATTTATATCTCCTTGAATATTCTTTGGATCATAAACTGGATGATATACTCTTGTTTTTATTTGATTAAAAATTTCTATCATTTCGATATCGCAATATTCATTGATAGTTATAGCATTGGTAAAATGATCCAAGAGCATATTTTCTAATAAATATGATCCCATTGAAGGCATTGTTGGTCTTTGATTCCAATATTTTGTCATTCTAACAATGTCTAGCACTTTTCCACCTAAATTCGAATTAAGTTCTTTTACTCTATCCCTATCTATTCTAGGATCTGTTAGCTTCCAATGTCCGTTTCCATCTGGAATGATATAATAATTTTTACCATCACCTTCTAGACTAGTGAAAAAGCACGGCACAATGTCAAAAACCCAATCATAGGAAAGTAAATTTAAAGTGGCTGCCTCTTGATTTCTGTTTATATCTGCACTTGCATACTGTGCTATACCTTTAATATTTTTTACGAAGGCATTGACGATTTTGATAGAATTTATCTGGTTTGAGTTTTCAAAACAATATTTTTTAAGTCGATTTACATTTTCACCAGTAAATAATACTACTTTGTCTCCATAGTTGTTGTAAGTGCTTCCTTCTGCATTTAATCCAATCATCAAGTCCACGTCATCTAAAGGTCTTTTTTTTGTTTTACGAGCAAAAGAACCATAAGCAATATTTCTGGCTGGATATAGAATTGGAAAATCGGGGTTATTATTGGGAAAAGCTGTAATTTTTCCTATTAACCAATCTCGACTACTTTTTGCTTTTTTACTATCGTCACTGTTGAGATTAACTATGTTCTTTCTAAATATGTTGAAAGCTTCATTTACGTTTTGAGCCATTAAATCTGAATTTTTCTATTAACAATGAATGCCAACTGATTATAAAGCATCTAATGTAAAGGTTTCTATCAGATATTTTCAGGATAAACATATAAGATGAACGCCATTACTATAATATCTGGGTGGATGATCCAAAATTAGGGATTTATACCATTCTCACAAGCATTGTAATTGGCGCAACGGCCACGGTTGGTGATTTTACGGCGGCGGTTAATTTGCCATTATAATCACGGTTTGAGCCGTTTTTAAGGTTAAATATAACCAGAACAAGGTAATTAGCCGTTGCAACGGCTTCCAACGGGGCCATTGATTAACCGTTGCAATGGTTTGCAATGGAAGCCATTGATTCACCATTGCTATGGCTCGTTGATTCACCGTGGAATAGTGGTTGCTGAGAACGCGCATGATGTCAATGAGAATCACCGTTGCAATGGCTTCCAACGGTGCCGTTGCAATCACAATTTGAGCCATTGCAAAAGCTGTTTTTGAGGGTGAAATATAGCCAAGAGAAGGTAATGAGCCATTGCAATGGCTTCCAATGCGGCCATTGCTTCACCGTTGCAATGGCTATCAATTGAGTGGCTGATTCACTGTTGAATTATTATTGTTGAGAAAGGGTATAATGCCCCTGAGAATCACCATTGCAACGGCGGTTGTTATTTTGCAACGGGCCGTTGCAATCACGGTTGGAGCCATTGCAAAAGCTGTTTTTGAAGGTGAAATATAGCCAGGAAAAGGTAGCCGTTGTAATTGCTTCCAATGGCGCCTTTGATTTACCATTGCAATGACTCGTTGATTCACCGTGGAATAGTAGCTGCAGAGAACGCGCATAATGTCAATGAGAATCACCTTTGCAACGGCGGTTGTTATTTTGCAACGGGCCGTTGCAATTAGGGTTGGAGCCGTTGCGAAAGTTGTTTTTGAAGGAGAAATATAGCAAGGAGAAGGTAATTAGCCGTTGCAACGGCTTCCAACAGCGCCGTTGATTGCCGTTTCAATTACCCTTGCAAAAGTTGTTTTTGAAGATGAATTACAACCAAGACAGGGTATTTAGCTGTTGCAATGGCTTCCAATGGAGCCCTGGCTTCACCGTTGCAATGGTTTCCAATGGCGCCATTGCTTCACCATTGCAATGGCTCGTTGATTCACCGTGGAATAGTGGTTGCTGAGAACGCGCATGATGTCAATTAGAATCACCGTTGCAATGGCTTTCAACGGTGCCGTTGCGAAGCTGTTTTTGAGGGTGAAATATAGCCAAAAGAAGGTAAATATCCATTGCAATGGCTAATGCTAATTTGTGGTTAATTCAGAGTTACTGCGGTTATTGAAAAGGACACGAACTTGTCGGCTTGGTTGTTTGCTACTTGATGTCGAAAATATCGCTTTTTACTGAAATACCCGCTATTTGCTGGTAAGTGATATACCTGTGGGATTGATGTTATCGATTAGTAAATTTAATTTTATTGTATTATTCTGTTTTAGTAATTCTTCGATAGTTTCTCCATGAAATTTGTCGTAAACGGAAATTCTAATTAAAGGTGTATTCCTAATTTTTGATGTAACATCTTTTAGGAAATCATAATAAGCTCTTTGTCTCCACCTTGAACTTCCAGAATCAGATAAAATTCCGTTTTCATCACTTTTTAAAAACATCCTTTCAGTTGAAGCATTTTTCCAATTTCCTCGCCATTTTGCTGCACTTAAACATTTATTTTCAAAACTCAAGCAATATTTTTTGTAATTATCCACAGAAAAATTATTGATTTTTTTATAGAATTCACTCTCTAATGTTTCTAATCTATATCTATTAAAATGTCTTTCCTCATCCAATTCTATAATGAATTTTGTAGTTGAAATATCCCAAGATCCGTAATTGATAGGAATTCTATTCAATTGACCTCCAAGTTTCCTGTAAACATTTGAAATTATATCAAAATATTCACTTTTTTCAGCTTCTAGAGCAGTTAGCTTTTTATGTTTAAATATCGAATACTTTTTCAATAGAAGTTCCTCAAATTTTTCTTGCCTAATACCCATTATTTTTATTTTCAACCTGCGATAGCATTGTTGCTAACGTTTTGTATTGGATTGGTTGCGTGGTAAAGCAGCTAATTTAGCAAATACGAACCGAATAGAAAATCCTATAAGATTTTTGTATGTTGGCGCACACCAACAATTAATTTCATACTGGGTTAGAGACAGTTTTATTTTATATCAAAATTTCTAATAATTCTTGTGAATTAGTCAGTTTTTTATTTAGCCGAATAAATCTTTTTAATAGAAAAACTGTGATTATTTGTACTTTGTGAAGGTCGTCAATGTCGATATTTTTTTCTAAAATTCTAGGTCTTCTGGTTTTACTCGAACAAACTCCAAAGAATCCTCCTTTTTAAAATATTTATATAAATACCATTCAAAATTATCTCTTTCGTCACTTTTCATTCCTTTTATAGCTAAAGCAGTTTCATAATTTTGAACGCCAGTAACTAAAATTTTTCTAATTTTTGAATCAGGATATTCTCCTTTTAATAATCCTGAATATCTAAGAACTTGTTCTACTGCTGATTTTCCACCACCTTCATTTTTTAATTCTAAAACAACAACTTCATTTTTCCCAGTTCCTTTGAAATCCAAGCGATCTCTGGTTTTGTTAGGACTATATTGTCTATCTACAGTCTCGATATTTAATTTTTTATACAGCTCGTTCTTTTCAATGTAATTTTCAAGTTCTCTTTCTTTTTTAAATAGTTCTCCTAATTGTAGAAGAGGAAAGGAATATAATTTTAGCAAGCCGTTAAGTGGTAATTCTTTTGAAAATATTGGTAATGAATAAAGTCCGTGTTCCTTAAGCTCGCTTCGAAATTGTTTAACAGAGTTATCAGTTCGTTTTCCAATTCCTAATTTTTTCATCATCGTAGTTACTCTAATGGTTCTGGAACCATTTTTCTCTATTTCCGATAAAATTGATTTGAAAAATTTCTCCGATAATTCTTTTTTATTTTTTCGAACTTTTCTTTTAGGTTTTACTTTGGCTTTTATTTTCTTTCCAGTTTTTTTATTTTCTTTCCAAAGTCCTTTTCCAATATTTTCTAAAATTTTCAGCATTATATGATAGTATTAGGTTCTAAAAAGCTTGCAGGTAACAGGCTTGGTTAACTCAAGTAGCGGGAAAAGGGACACGTTTTGTCAGCTTGGTTGTTTGTTACTAGATGTCTAAAATATCACTTTTTACACGATTGCAAGCTATTTGCGATAACTGTGTTGGCAACAGTTACTTTAGCTTATCAGCAATCTTTTGAAAGTAGGAATCTCTTTCTTCGCTACTAAATCTAAAATTGCTCAGTTGCCGGGTGTTTATCAAAGTTCTATCTTTATTTTTGCTGTAATAGACTTCAAATCTTTTGTGAGGTTCTGAGTTTGAACTTTCTTTAGAAAACTTGACATTAAAGACTTTCTCTATCTTGTTACGATTTGCATAAGAACCTGTTGCTAAAATTACAACAGGGAAAGTTTTAAAGAATTCTTGTTCCATTAATAAATCTCTTTCTCCACAATTGATGTAACCTTTTTGTTTTTTGGAAACTGGTCTATTTATTTCCGTAATAAAACAATTTTCAAAGAATTCTAGATTTCTAGAATACTTTAGATTTTTTATTTTTTCAACAATTCTTTCATATGATCTCCAAGTACCTTTAGCTATACCTGTATAAGGTTTCCTAGGATTCTTGAATCCGTTTTTGCCATTAAAAGAATAATCTATATCTGTTATTTTGTCCTTAATAATCTTATTCCATTGTTCAGGATTTCTGTAAGATTCCATTTCAAGAGCAATAGGATTTTTTATTGGATCAATTGCTAATTCTTGTCCAACTATTAAAATATCAGTATTTGGATTGCCAAATCCAATAAAATAAGGATTCGGTTCTATTGCATTAATATTTGCAAATTTATCCTTTGACTTTGAAGTTGCATATTGGGATAAATCAAGAAATTCTTTACTAAACATTCTGTTGTTGTTTTTTTTGTTAATGTTGCCACGGGTTTGTATAAGATTAGTTAAGTTTTTTAAGCACCTAATTTAGCAAAAAACAAACCAAATAGAGAATTCGCGAGGATTTTCGTAAGTAAGTTCGTACTAGCAATTAATTTTATAAGGTGTTAGCGGTATGTGCTTCCTTTCATCTGGTTATTTTTTAAATTCATTTCCACCAATAACAAAGTCATTTAGGCTTGTTAACAATTGTCCGGTTACAATACCTGCGTTAAAGGAAGGCACATAATTTTGTGTTGCATTTACTTCACTATCAAAATATCCAAGTCTGTCAGTAATGGCAGAAATAAATATTATTGGTTTATCGCTGCTTAATTTAATTACACCGTGGGTTGTCTCAATTGAGTTAAAAGGTAATTTATTTTCAATTGACTTAAAATGTTCAATGCCCTCATGATCAACCCAGTTGTATTTTGAATAGTCAGTAACATTAATAGAACTAATTGCGGAGTAAACTTTAGATGCAATACAAACTGCGGGTTTAGCAGGATTTCTAGGTGTCTTGATAAATTTAGACTCAACTTGATTTTTAAAATCTTTGTTTACTAGGTCAAAAATCTTGCTGTTTATATTTGCTATTAATACTTTTCCGATGTCATTATGTTGAAGATCACTTTTGGGATTACCTGGGTGTCCATTATGAATAAAGAAATTGCCACCAATAACGACGGAACCATTAAAAGATGTAGTTGATGGATAACCAGCAGTTCCAAAAGCAATAATTAAGTCGGGATTGTCTTCAAGAATAATTGGCCTTAAAACTCTATACTTTTCTTCAGAACTGGAGCTGCTTTGACTTGCGGGGTCATGCGGGACGTTGATATACATTAAGTCTTGAATACACCAAACTTTTACTTCTAAAGTAGTTACTGTACCATCTGTTAATTTGAAGACTGCTCTGGGAATTTTCATTTTATTATTCCCGTCTTTTGGTGAATTGAGAATTTCAGGAAAAGGAAGCTTGCTCGGTCTTAATTCGGAGTTGAGTAATGAGTTTAAAAGTGGTTCAGTTTCCCAATTCTTATTAACAATTATTGAAATTGTTTTCATAATTGAAATTTTAGTTATTGAATTCTAGATGTCATCCTGCATTATTACTAAAGGCAGTCTGTCTAAAAACCTAGTTTTACTGCCAATTATGGACTAAAATAAGCTTTTTAAACTTGGGATTGGGATTAGGGCAGTTATTAGGGGTTACGGGGTCTTAGTTAACGCAAGGAGCGTGGAGTAGGGACTCTTTCTTGTAGGCTTTGTTGTTTGTTACTTGGTGTTTAAAATATCTCTTTTCACCAGAATACCCGCTATTTGCTAGCTAACCTACTTGTTATGTGTTGTTAGTATTTTGTCTTTCCTTCCTTTTGAGGTTTAATTCTTTGACTTTCCTGCTCCTCTTGTTCACTGGAATTAACCAACCAATCTTCATCATCTTCTTCTATAGTAAATACTTTAGGTTCACTTATTCTAAACGATAGCTTCAATTGATTACTAGGATTGTAAAAATTTATATCGTAATAATCTAAAAATTGGAAAAATTCATTGTCCTTCAGAATATCACTTGTTTTGAAATTCAGCCATTTTTTCCTATATGATTCATACGCAAGTAGCCATTTATCTCCCATTAAAGATTGAGAATTGATAGATTTGGTTAAATGCGTCAATGCTGGTTTTCGTCCTTCATATAAATTCGCTTGAATTAAATCGAGACATATCAATTTTGATATATTATCATTCGACTCTATAACAATTGATAGTGTTTCTCTGTTGCATTTTATTTTAAATGTTTTGTAATACCATAATGACCAAGCAACTTCAAAGGAATGATTTATTAAAGAGTGTTCTTTAATAATTTTATCAAGAACACTATTGATTTTCATCTTGGCTTTACCTTTAATATAAATTTGATACGATAGCAAAATTTTAAAAACTTGATCAATACTAGTGGGATCAATTAGAATTGTCTGCAACAAAAGATTTAGAAATATATCCCAGTTGTCTTTTTTAATCTTCACATTACCGTATTCAAATCTTAATAAACCATAACTAACAATCCAAGAAGAATTTTTTTTATGGGTATTTATTAAGGAGAATAGAATTGTAAAGTAATCTCTTAATTCATATTTGTCGGCGTTTTCGAAACTAAAATTTGAAATTGAGGTTGACCAATCATCTAAGTTTTTGAAGGGTAATCCATTAATTTCAACTTTATTCTCATTTGTTTCAAGTTGATATTCGTAAATTATTTTTTGAATAATCTTTAATGAATTTTCTGCATCACCTAAATTGTCAAAATAGAAATAATAGTCATCGTAATATCGAGAACCTCTATGAGGTATATTTTTCAATTTTAAACTTATTTCTGAATCTATTCTGCAGGCAATTAGTTCTGCTAGAATGAAGGATGTATCCGGTCCTATCGGAATACCAACACTCTGTCTTTCGTTACAATTCCTTACTAAAGTGTCTATTTGGTCAGCGACTATATAAAGTTTAGCCTTCGGGTCTGTCGCCAATAACGTTTGAAAATGAGTCTTTCGAGTGTTATTTATTTTGAAGTATTTTTTGGCTTCACTTTTGCCAATTATACTCCAAGGAATTGAGTGAGTATAAATTGAAGGGTAGAAATTTAGAATATCTAATTTTAATTGAAATTTTTTATCAAAAGATTCATCTATTAATTTAAATTTAAAGTTATTCCATGATTTACTTTTGGTTCTTACTGCTCTTGTTGCCTTATATTCTATTGGTAGACTTTCGGAATAGTCACTTATATCAAAGTTAGGTTTTATAGAATTCCAATTATCAGAAATTGATCTTGCTAAATCAAGAAACTGTTTAGGATTAGGAATACATAATTTTCTTCGAGAAAAAATACCTTTTGCAATACTATATTCGATTAATTTAGAACTTCCATACTTAGAAGTGTAATCCTCGTTAAACCTTCTTTTCGCGGCATTTTTTGATTCTAAATTTTGCTGTAATTTTTGGTCGGAAAAAAGTTTATCCCATTTCTTAATCAGGTAACTGGATTTTTTACCAAATTCTATAGTTTCGAAGGGTGGAGGGAGTTCTTTAGGGAAATATCCATAAGATAGTAATTTATTTAATTTCATTAATTTTTTGTTCTAATAACACATAACTGGCTATAAAGCATCTAATGTAAAGGTTTCTGTTATATATTTTCAGAATAAACACATAATATGAACTCCGTTACTATAATATCAGGGTGTATGACACAAAATTAAGTGTTATAACCTTTCTTAAAAACCTTGTAATTGGTGCAATCACGCAGTTGATTCACCGTTAAATATGTGTTTTTAAAAGCTTTACTGAAGGGTACCTAATGTCAATTAAATTTACCGTTGCAACAGCTGTTATAAGTGTGACATTACCTATCCAGAAAACATTAAACAATTAAAAAATAAGACGAAATTCATCTCAACCTTAAATAGTCAAATAAATTATACTTGCCTTTTTACTCTTTACAGCCATAATAATGTCCCGGGTTTCGAACCCCCGGATATTTTAGCTCCAACTGGTTTTTAAAAATGATTTAATGAAGCAATTTGATATCAATTTTGTTGTTGAACTGTTGAAAAAACTCGCAAGTGTTGGCTGGTCAGTAGTTTATAAATCAACAGCAGTTCAACAAACCCAGGAATCGATTTGTTGAACTGCTGTCGAATAAAATTTACTCGTAAAGTTCTGGTTTATAAGTGAATATTGGATTTTTCAACAATTCAACATTCCCTGAATAAACTCTTTTTTAAAAGTATAACACCTTCCTTTTTTATTTGTACTGGACACCTGCCATTTATTAGTGCCAGGATCTATTGATTTATGATACTGATAATAACTACTATTTGGATTAGTAAGCTTCCATTTTTCTTTAACTATTTCATTTATTTTACTGATAGAAACCTTGTAATACGAGTCCCTTACAGCATTTTGTAGGTCATTCAGGGAAAGCTTAATTTCCTCCAATTCAAATTCTCCCAACATTTCCTCAATAATGGAAATAAGTTCTTTTTCAAGATTAGCCTTAGTACCTTTAACCAATTTATCCAATGCTTCTGTGTGAATCTGTGCTTTCGTGAACCACATCCTGGTTTTTTTAGGTGAAGTAATTTTTCGCTCATTAAGAAATGCAATAAACTGAGGGATTTCTTCTTTCATTTTAATATCTAAATCAGCATCCAAGTTTTCTAGGGTTGGAATTTTTCTAACCCAATACCGGATTTCCTTTTCATCGATTAAAATAAAATTATTTTCATTATTTGAGCATAAAATAAATTTTCCAAAAAAAGGATTTTCTAACTTGTCTATTCCTTTTGCTTCAGTTTTAAAAGTTTGAGAGGTAGAAAGGTTTTTAATTCGTTCGCTGTCTTCTCTCTTGTCTAATAGAACTTCATCAATAGCAACTATGATTTTTTGGGACCAGTCAGAATTAAATTGGCTTCTAAAATCCTCATTTTTATTCATTGTCATATTATCCTCAAAAATTAATTTGAGCCAATTCAGGAAGGTTGTTTTCCCCGTATTTCGTTCTTCACTGACCAAACAAAGAATTGGAAGTATTTGTGTTGGTAGGTTCCAAATAATGCTTAAATAATCAAGGCCTATTTCAAGTTGATCCTTGAAAATATGCTTTAGAAATTTAAAAGTATAAGGCGTAGAGCCTTCCTTATAAATTATTTCAAGATTATGGCTGAGTGGCATATATTTATTGTAAAATTTATGTAATACTGGCTCATAATCTACGTGAGAGGGCTTAACTATAAAGCCCTCATATTTATCAATTTTATTCAGGTAACCCTTCCCATGGTCGTCTACAATCGTTGGCCTGTTCCAGGGTATAATTACCTCCTTAAATTCTTCGTCAATGTTAGGCTTGCTAACAATTTTGAAATAAGAGGTGCCTATTCGTAAATACTCCTTCTTCATTTTGTGAAATTATAATTTAAAATTGCAAAGTTTTGAGGGTGTTTGTGAATTTCTCTTACCCCAAAATTCACTTGTATTACCTCTAATTCTGGATCAGCCCGATAAAGGCGAGCCATTTCTTCTCTTAGTGCAGTATTAATCATAGCTTATCTTTTATATTTAAAGGATTTAACTTCTTTTAAAGCTTCTAATAGTCTTTCGCGTGGGATAAAAATGCGGTGACCAATCCGCTCGGCATGGATAAATCCACGTTTGATGTAATTTCTAACAGTTAATTCGGAGACATGAAGAAAAATAGCTGACTCTTTTACAGATAGCCTTTTTTGCTCTGTTTCTTTTTCTGTTTTTTCCCTGAAAAACTTTTCCAAGGATCTTTCTACGGAGGCATCTACTATTTCTTCGATTTTCTCCTGTTTTGTTATTATTATTTCCATACAGCCAAGATTGCGAAAATGAAAAAAAAGAGTAAAAAGGAGAGAATGTTAAAATGATGTTAGACATAAAGTATTGACAAATAATACTTTATGTCTATATATGTTGATTTGAAAAAGAGATTTAAAAGAGGGTGTTAAGAATAAACTGGAGAATTCAAGAAAGAATTATAATAAAGACTGCAATTTTAGGTTTATTTCATGATAAAAATTCGGTCTTGATTTACCACTTTTATATGACCTTATACTTTTCTCATTGAACTTGATATAGTCTTCTTCAGTTTTGTATGGTTTCCCATGTCCCGAAATTATATCAATATTAGTTCTGATCCATTGTAAAAATGGAAGTTGAGATTCGTATAAATATTGATTTTTTAGGAGATGGAGTATGTATCCCAGATCATCAGCAGAGAATTCGCTATTCTGGATGTTTAAGGTAAGTTTCTGGTGTGGAGAATTTTTGGAAGTTGCGTTATACCATATAAGGCAGTAGCAAAAATATCCCCAGTTGGAATCGTAGAGTTTGTAAAATTTGAGAAGATCATAAACAGATTTTAATTCAGGTAAAATATCTCCAAAGACATAATCTTTATAGAAGCTGTCCTCATGGAAAAAGTAAGGACCTTTAAGTAGCTGCAACTCTGTTTTAAATAGGGATAGCTGATCCTTTTTTTGATCCAGTTCCTCTTGTTTTTGAACTAGCTCCTTTTGGAGTCTATTATTTGCCTCGGTTTTTTTATCAAGCCATTTCTTGTTATGCCGTTCTAATTCTACAGAAAGCCTTTTTTGCAGGGATAGTTTCTCTCTTAACTGTTCTATTTGATAAATTTCGAGATTTACCGTTTTTGGCCATTCCATTGTTAATCCGTTTTCTTCACAAATAGAAGTGAAATGATCGTTAAAATAGTAAACACCTAAATTAAATCCGACAGAAATAAGAGTTTCCTTTAGCTCATTAAATCGAAATTGCACTGGCATTGAACTTTTTAACCTGGGAGAAGATAACCAGTACCAGGTTATCCGTTTTGCCATTTCAGGGATATCTTGCCGATAATTAATGTAAAGGTGGACATATTCAGAATTTAATTTTTCGAGCAATATATTCTTACTAGTAAGAATTTCCCTTAACATATCCTTTTCAAATAAAGAACTATTTCGCTCCGATTTCTCTAATTTAGTTGGATTTATAAAATATCTGGTTTTAAAATCTACAGCTTTTCGATCTACCTCCTTTTCAATTTCAGAAATGGTTTGCTCTAAAATATTCTGAATTGATTCTCCAAACTTCTCATTATATAGATCATAACAATGGTCTAATCCGATTTCTTCCATATTATTTCCAGGCATTAGTCATTTCTTGTTCTCTTACTTTGTCCGAGAGTTTAATATACTTTTTAAAGCTACTGTAGCTCTTATGTCCAGTAATGCTCATTACAATGTCAGGTCGCATTCCTTTTTCCAGGGAGATGCTTATAAAGGTCCTACGGGCAGAGTGTGTACTAATCATATCATGTTTTAAAATACGATCTTCAATCCTTTTATTCCCAATAAATGAAGTTTTAATTACTTCATCCAACATTCCTGCTTCCTTACAAGCTTCTTTTATATACTTTCTAAATTTCTGGGGACTGATTACCGGCAAATTATATTCATATTTCTCAAGGATACTTTGGGAATAGGTGTTTAAGGGAACCCCTAAATTACTTTTTTGTTTTTGAGTATTAATGAAAATATGACCATTTCTGATGTTTGCTTTACTAATTCTTGAATAATCTGAATATCTCATACCAGTAGCACATCCAAACACAAAAACATCACGTACTTTTTCCAGTCTAAGTTTTTTAGAAAAATCATATTGATAAAGATGTTCTAATTCTTCAACAGATAATGCGATTTCGTCTGTTTCACTTGAGGTCTTTTTGAAATCCTTGAATTCATAATTTGAATGATATTTCTTTTTTAATGACCAATTCATAAAAGTTTTTATAAATCCAATGTTTCTACCGAGTGTATTATTCTTATGAATTAAAACCTGTCGGCTATAATTAACCCATTTGACGTAGAAATTTTCATTAATAGTATTGAAGTTGATATTGTAATTTTTCTCCTGTGAAAATTGTTGCAATAGGGTTTTTATGTTTTTGTACCGGGCAATAGTTCCGCCGGTAATCATTCCCAGGTCTTTTTTTTCCTGAATAAAAGCATCAAAAACTATAAAGAAAGAATTGGGAGCACAGGTGCTCTTCTTAAATTCATAATCCAATTCAGATTTAATCTGTTTCACAGTCAGGTCCAGATTTTGGGCTTCTAACTTAGTACATATTTTTTCGAATGCCTCACCATATCTACTTATTTGATTAATAACAGAATTGATATTAACGGCTTCTTTAGTTTTTCCTTTTAGCTTGATGGGAAATTGAGAATCAAAATTCCAGTCTTGAGGTATTATCTTTTCGCCGGTTGAATATTTCAGGTATTTACCTTCGTGTTTTATTCGTGCCCGAAGATAAATAAGCGTTTGCTTTTTGGCATTCCTATCTTTTAGATTAAAGGTATATGAATAACTCATAATTTTATTGGGGGCATAATTAGGGGCATAATATTGTATTAAACCCTATGTTTTTGACTCCCACAACAAATATAACAAAATTAAATTAATGAGCAAAATCAACGCTTAAGCCCCTATTTAAGAGATATTTTATCATTAATTAGTACTAAAGGTGCGAATCCCTCTTTCTCCGCTGGTTACATACCATTTTAACACAAAAAGCCCGAAACTACTGATGTTTCGGGCTTTTTCATTTTAGATGATATCAATTAAAATCATCTAAAACCATCCTGTAAGGTGTCATATTCGGTGCCATTTTTATCTTCAATTTCTTGGGCACCAGAGTAGGAATTTTCTTACTAAAAATATCATAAACCACTATAAGCTATGGGGTTAAGTAATTAATTTTATTGTACTTTCGGGAAAGAAATAAACCAAAATCCTGAAAATATGAACGCTAATTTTTTTATTTTGTTCCTTGTTAGAAACGATCGGATTAAAAATGACAAATTACCTCTTTATTTGAGGATAACTTTAGACGGTAAGAGAGCACAAGTTTCTATCAATCGAAGCGTGCCGCTAAGTTTATGGAATGCATCGGCAGGAAAAGCTACCGGAAGTACCGGGGAAGCACATGTTTTAAATAGGTATTTGAACAAAGTTCAAAATGATGTTTATAAATGTTATCAGATACTTCTTGATAAAAACACATCTTTTACATCCAAACAGGTGCTGGACCTTTATTTAGGTAAAGCAGAAAAATCTAAGATGTTATTGCAAATTTTCCAAGAACATAATGACAAGGTAAATAACTTAATAGGAAAGGATTTCGCTTCGGGTACCGCAGAACGTTACAGGACTGCAAAAATGCATGTGGAGAATTATATCAGAAAGGAATTTAAAACTTCCGACATTCCTGTTCAGGATGTAGATCACAAATTCATTTCAGGATTTGAGTACTATCTCAAAACAGAAAGAAAATGCGGCCATAATTCAGCAATAAAATATATCACCAATTTTAAAAAAATCATCCGCATAGCTTTCGCGAATGAATGGATCAAGAAAGATCCCTTTTTTAACTGGAAAGGAACTTTGAAAATTGTTGATCGGGAATTTTTATCAAAGGAGGAGATTCAATTAATGATAGAAAAGGATCTGGATAATGTACGGTTGGATCTGGTCAAGGACATTTTTATTTTCTGTTGTTATACCGGTTTGGCTTATGCTGATGTTAAAAAGCTTTCAGAAAATGACGTGGTCATAGGGATAGATGGTAACAGATGGATTAAAACGAACAGGACGAAAACCAAAGTTAGGAGCAGCATCCCTATTCTTCCTACTGCTGAAGCTATTATAGAAAAATATGTTGAACATCCTGATGTGAATACAAAAAGACTGTTGCCGGTTCTTAGCAATCAAAAAATGAATGCTTATCTAAAGGAAATAGCTGATTTGTGTGGAATTCATAAAAATCTAACTTTTCACCTCGCCCGGCACACGTTTGCAACAACAGTAACTTTGTCCAACGGTGTTCCTATTGAAAGTGTAAGTAAAATGCTAGGGCATAAGAATCTTCATACTACCCAGCACTATGCTAAAATTCTTGATAGAAAGGTAAGTGATGATATGGCTGTTTTACGAGAAAAAATGCAGTTACAGAAAAAAATCAAAGAAATGTAATTTAACGAATTAATAAATTTTTTCTTTCGAACTGATTACAAAAATCATTCTATCCATAAATTTTAAAACTAAAAACATCCAATTTTTTGATAAAATTGGATGTTTTTCTTTGTGGATTTTTCAGGAAGTAGGATAATAACCACAAATAACTTTCACCAAATGCCAATATACTCGATGAAAAAGAATTGAACCATTTGCTTTTTTTAATACATTTAGTAAAATTATTTATCTCCCCTCAACCCAAAGTAATTTAGTTTCCCCACCAATTCATAATTTTTAGCGTTCAATAAAAAACATTCAAGGGACAGTAGTGTCAAATGTGATAGTTTAGTTTGAATAAGCAATTTGAATTTAAAACTATTTCGTTGGTAAATGTACCCTGAATGTAATTATATAATACCCCGGTTATTGAGCTCATATTCCCCTGATTTAAAAATTAAATTTTAGTTGAATTAGTAACAATTTAAATGTTTCGAACTGCTGAATTTCCGGGTTACCGTCAACTGGATCAAATGGATTGCGGGCCCACGTGCCTTAAGATTATTGCAGAATTTTTTGGTAAGGATTTTCATCTGGATTATCTCAGGGAAATTTCTTTTTTACAGAAGGGTGGAGTTTCTTTGGCGGGGCTTTCCCTGGCATTGGAAAAAATTGGTATAGAATCTATAGGGATTAAAGCTGATCTCCGGGAACTTGTTATGGACGTACCGCTTCCCGCTATTGCACACTGGGAGGGGAATCATTTTTTAGTGGTTTACAGGACAAATCCTAAATATATATTTGTTTCAGATCCTGCAATTGGCAGGGTAAAATACACCCATCCTGAATTTCTTGAAAAATGGGGAGAAACGGATACGCCACAAGGTGTTCTTCTTCTTGTGGAACCTACCGAGAAATTCTTTCAGGATGAATCGCCCGAGCAGAAAGTTAAAAGAGGTATCGGGTTTCTATATGACTACCTAATTCCACATAAAAAATATTTGAACCAGGTCCTTCTGGGATTATTTATAGCGACTATCGTACAATTAATGCTTCCTTTTTTGACCCAAAGTTTAGTGGACTACGGGATCAATTATGAAAATATTGGATTCATTCATCTGATAGTGATAGCTCAGCTTTTTTTATTCCTTACCCGTTCCGCGGCTCAGGTAATAAGGGATTGGATTTTACTGTATATAAGTACCAGGGTAAATATCGCGATGATCAGCGATTTTCTTGATAAATTATTAAGGCTTCCCATTACTTTTTTTGAATCGAAGACTACGGGAGATTTTATGCAAAGAATTTATGACCATCAGAGGATTGATGAATTTTTAGGAGGCCGTGCTTTGACTATGCCTTTTGATATTTTTAATATTCTGGTCTTCGGTATAGTTTTAAGTTTTTTTGACACTACAATTACTATGATTTTCTTTCTTGGGACTTCATTATTCCTGGGATGGTCTCTGCTGTTTATGAAAAACAAGGAGTTTTTGGATCATCAACTTTTCGATTTAAACAGGAAAGAACAGTCCCTATTTCTACAAATAATTTTAGCCGTCCAGGAAATTAAACTTAATAGTTCTGAACACAGGAGAAAAACAGAATGGAAAAACAATCAGGTCAAGCTTTTTGGATTACAGTCAAGGATATTAAAAGTAGATCAGGCACAAATTAACGGGGGGAGATTCATTAATGAACTCACCAATATTGTCATTGTTTTCTGGTCGGCCAAAGCGGTTATTACAGGGGAGATTAGCTTAGGCACCATGTTGGCAATTCAATTTATTATAGGCAATCTCTCATTGCCCATCTCCAATACAATAGATTTTCTTGTAGGTTATCAGCGGGCGACCCTTTCCCTAAATAGGTTATCTGAAATTCACAATCAGAAGTCAGAAGAACATTTATGGATGGATTCTCTACCTATTCGACCTGGAGATATTCATATTAAAAACCTCAGTTTCGGTTATGGAGAATTAACTTCAGTTCCTACGCTTCAGAATATTACTGTTTCTATTCCTTTGGGTAAAACCACCGCAATTGTTGGGCCTAGTGGTTCGGGAAAGACCACCTTGCTTAAACTATTGTCGAAACTTTATAATCCGGGAACAGGTAGTATTAAAATTGGGAATGAAAGTCTCAAGGATTTAAATCCGGATACCTGGAGAAAAATGTGCGGAATAGTGATGCAGGATGGAATTTTATTCAACGATACCATTGAGCGAAACATCACCGAATCAAAATCTCATTTGCCAACAAATAAGAAATTGCTCAAGAAGGCAATAGAAATGGTGAACCTGACAAATTTAATAGATAAGTTACCCTTTGGATATCAAACCAGGATTGGGGAGCAGGGGCAACTTTTAAGTGGAGGGGAGAAGCAGCGGTTACTAATTGCCAGGGCAATCTACAAAGATCCCGATTATTTGTTTTTTGATGAAGCTACAAGTTCTCTGGATGCGGAAAACGAAAAAGTTATTACAGAAAACCTGATCGCTTTCTATAAGAATAAAACGGTGGTAATAATAGCCCATCGGCTTTCTACTGTAAAGAATGCAGATCAAATTTTAGTGATGAATGAAGGGAAAATTGTAGAAATGGGAAATCATTTTGATTTGGTATCGCAAAATGGGATCTATCATAATCTAATCAGGAACCAACTTAAAACATAGAAGTCATTAAAAATAGCAATAAATATCAATCCGAAAATAACCTTAACCGTGAGCCTGTCGGGATCTTGCGATGGGGAACGGTATTGGTGTTTTTGTTTTTTATATTTTCCATTATTCTTGCATCCATCTTTTCTTTTAATGAAGTAATTGTGGGAAGCGTAATTATTACCTCCAAGAATCCTCCAGTACAGATTCTGTCCAAAAAAACGGGTAAGATATCCTCTATAAATTATCAATCAGGGGATTCGATTACAGAAGGTGCTATCCTGGCGATGATTGAGAATCCCGCAAGTGAAAAGGATATTGCTTATTTGAAAGATAAGCTTCCGGCTACAATATCAACGCTGAATTCTATTGATGCTTTAAATGCTGAATTTCCCAGTCAACTTAATCTGGGGAACACCATTCAACCGTTTTATAATGTCTTTTTAAGTACATACCAAAAGTTAATTTTGGAGAGTTCCCTTCGGGAAGGTATTATTCTCCAGATGCACTTAAAAGATCAGCTATCTAACCAGAACTTGTCCTTAAAAAATAAAAGGGAAGAGCTTTTACTTGCAAAACAAAGCCTTAATATTCTTGAGGCCAATTTTAAAAGACATCAAAATTTACTATCAAGAGGTGTGATTTCTCAACTTGATTTGGAAAAAGTAGAGAATGAATTTCTGAACGAAAAGCGCCAATACTATTTTCAGGAACAGCAATTAAATCAAATAATCCTGGACAAGAACAGCATAGAAAAGAATCAGCATTTGGTTAAGAATTCAGATTTGAAAAATATAAGCATTCAGGGGGCTGAACTTATTCAGGATCGGCAGGATTTATTAAATGAAATTTTGGAATGGGAAGAAGGTTTTCTGCTGAAAAGCCCCATTGAAGGAAGACTTTCTTACAATGATGTTTGGGGGCAATTTCAGAATGTCAAATCAGGGGAGGTGGTTTTTACAATAGTCCCGTATGATAGGCAAAACCTAATAGGAAAGTGCAATATTCCAATAAGAAATTCCGGCAAAATCCGTGAGGACCAAAAGGTGTTCTTGAAACTGGAAAATTTTCCTTACCGGGAATGGGGGACGGTGAAGGCAAGTGTTGGCTCCATTTCCCAAGTTCCCAGAACGGGTGAAGATCCGGGCTATGTGGTATACTTAAACATTGATGATTTAAATACATCTTACGGTAAAACATTGGAATTTAATCAGGAATTAATGGGCACTGCTGAAATTCTTTTGGAGGAAGTAACTGTTTTGGAGCGGCTTTTTTATCAATTTCGGCACTTATGGTCAGTCGGAAAATTTTAAATAATTACAAATGAATTTAACTGGAACATATTACAATTTAATGTTTGGACTGGCACTATTTTTTTTGGCGCTTGTCTATTCCGTTGATGGATTCTCCCAAAGTAATTCAGAGCATATAAATGCAAAGAATCTTAGGAGTTTATCTTTTAATGAGATCAAGGATCAGGAAAATGAAGCTTGGGATAATGACAATATGAGCCAGCTTAGAAATCTCACTCAGGGGCATGAGCAGAAAGCAAGAGCTGAAAATAATGACATTGAACTTGCCAGGGCATTTTATTACAGGACTATTTTCGAAGAGCCTAAAATAGGTTTGCTGTATTCGGACTCAATAATACAAGTAACCAAAAATAGCAAACACCAGAATTTTCCAACTATGGGTTATGTTCTTAAAGGTCTTATTTATTACAATTTGAGTAATTTTCAGGATGCCCTTAATAACTACCTGACTGCCTATAAATTGGCTTTAGAAAAGGAAAATACCGAACATCAGCTGGAAATATCTTTGGCAATTGCAGCAATTCGGAATATTAACGGGCAACATTACGCCGCAGCCGAAATTTACAGGCGATCCTTGTATCTTTTAAAGCGCGAGAATAATTTTGAAAACACTCATTATGAGGAATATATAACATTATTATTTAACCTATCTACGACTCATTTAAGATTGCAAGAGATAGATTCAGCAAAATATTATGCAAAAAACGGTATAGAACAAAGTCTCATTTTTAAAGATAAATTGAACTTTAGGGATTTTGTCCTTCTTGATGCCCAAATTAATTATTATGACAAAGACTATTTAAAGGCGAAGGATACACTGCTTAAATACAGGGATTCATTAGAAGGTACAAGTAAGGCCATTAAGCTGTATTATCTTGGAAAAATTGAAGAAAAATTAGATAACAGTGCGCTTTCCCTAAGATATTTTGAAGATATAGATTCTATCCTATCAAAAACCGGGGATCCTTTTATTGAGATCAAAGATGTCTACCAGCAACTCATACTTCATTCTCTTTTAAATGAGGATAAGCATAAACAAATTGAATATATGGGGAAGTTGATTTACTATGATAGCATTTTATCTTCCGGACAAGAAGATATTCAGAACAAGGCTTCGATCTCTTATGATATTCCCTATATAAAGCATCAGAAAAGGAAAACTGAAGAACAACTCAAAGCAAAAAGCAGGTATATTTCCTTTGCCGGAATATTGGCTGGATTTTCTGTTTTATCCGGACTTGTTTTTTATGTCAGGGGAAGGAGAATGAGAACCAGATTGAACCTCCTTCTTGATAAGGGACCCATAATACATAGCATTGCTCCTGTGAAAATTTTAGGCCCTCCGTCTACAGTTCCGGAAGCAATTAGAATGGATATTTTAAAAAAACTGGAATCATTTGAAAACTCAGATAGTTATATGAGGTCAGATTTAGATATGTCTTTACTGGCTCAGGAATTAGGTACAAATACAACTTACCTGTCAATAATCATCAATTCTTACAAACAATTGAGTTTCCCAAACTATATAAAAGATTTGAAAATCACAATGGCTATTAATCGGATAAGTGATACTCCTGAATTGTTGAAATTTAGTTGTCAAGGATTAGCCGAACATTTCGGTTTTAAAACTGCAGGATCATTTTCTGCAGCTTTTTACAAAAAAACAGGAGTGTCTGTTTCCGAATTTTTAAAAGAGTTAAAATTACGGAAAAACACCCCGTCATTTATAAATGGCGATATGTAATTGTTGCAGTTTGCCTATGGATGCGCTTATTTAGTACGAACAAATTTTATTAATTAATTTTAAATCAATTTAATCATGAAAAAGGAGCTAAAAGATTTTAAAGGAAGAGTTTTACCGAATTTAAACAAAATTAAGGGTGGTGGAGCCGAAGAAGTTATTGACAGGGATAAGGTTCGACGCCCGAAACCTGGCAATAATTAATGTGAAATTTAGAAATCCTGGAAAAAAAATATTTATCCAGGATTTCTTATAAATTTAGAATATGAAAAACAGGTATAAATCTGTCCTTTTTTATCTAGGATGTTTGTTTGTTTCGATTTCCTATGCTCAAAACGGAACTTTTAAAAATATAGAGTATCCTGAAATAACCATTCAAAGCCATTGTGAAACCCATTATGGAAACGAAGTTATTGATGATTATCAAAATTTAAATAGTTTGGAGGAACCCCAAATTCTTGATTGGTTTAAAGCCCAGGATTCTTTAGCAGAGGGTTATTTTTCTTCTAACGATCTTATGAATGAATATTTGGAGCGATTTAGCCACTTGCAAAATTTAGGTAACGGCAGTATCAGTATGATACGGGTAAATGAAGCAGGTAATTATTTTTATTTGAAGTATGATGATAAGAAGGCTGTTGATAAATTGTTTTACAGGCAACAACTTTCCTCGGATGAAATTGAAGTATTTGACCCTTCCTCTTACAAGGATGGAGATACAGATATCAGTTATATTAAACCCTCTTTTGATGGTAAAAAAGTGGCCATTGGTTTTAGGCATGGAGATGATTTTTCTTCACAAATTGTGATCTATGATCTGACCGAGAGAAAACTTTTAAATGATGAAATCTCAAATATTAACCCTGATTTTGGAGGTATTGAATGGCTTCCTGATGGTTCGGGATTTATCTATTTATACTTTCCGGTGGTGGATAAAACCCTGTCCGGATACAAAAAAAATTCATATTCGGTAATTCATACCCTTGGGGAGGATCCCGGAGAACGAAAATTTATTTTTGGAAATAATGATCCTGTTGTTATTCCTTCAGATTATTACCCAAAAGTGAAGATTGGGTCAAGCCAGGATAATTACATAGTTGGTTATTCGGCCAGTTCCAATGATTATTATGATGGTTATATAGCTAAGGTTTCTGATGTTCTAAAAGGGGAATTAAGATGGATGCCTTTTTTTAAGCAAGAAAACAAAGTGTTTTATAACCAGGGAGAAGTTCGAAATAATAAATTTATATTTCGTCAGGGGAGCGATAATGGCAATAGAATATGTCAGGTTAATATTGAAAATCCCGATTTCAGTGATCCGAAAATTTTGGCAGAAGGAAGCAAGGAAAATCCTATTACTCAATTCATTGTTACAAAGGATAAAATATATTTTGCTAGCTCAAAATATGGGGTTGAAGTTTCAATATTTGTAATCGAAGATAATAAAGGGATCAAACAATTAGAACTACCTTTTCCTGCCGGATATGTATCATTTTTTGGGGAATCTATTACCCATAATTTTATAGGTACTGAACTGGATGGCTGGACCTCCGATTATACCAGATATCTCATAAATGAAGGCGATTTTATTGAGGAAGCTCTTCAAGCCGAAATTGAGTACTCCAATTTTAAAAACCTTGTTTCCGAACAAATTATGGTGACTTCCCACGATGGAGTGGAAGTCCCATTATCCCTAATCTATGATAAAAATTTGAAGCGGAATTCCGACAGCGAAGTTTTTATTTATGTCTATGGAGCCTATGGGGAAAGTTTAAGTCCTTTCTTTTTTCCAATTTTTCTGGACTGGGCAGCTCAGGGAGGAATTTTAGCCTTTGCACACGTAAGAGGGGGAGGTGAAAAAGGAAAAGAATGGCACGAGCAAGGAATGAAAAACCTAAAACAGAATTCATGGAAAGATCTCAATGCCTGTGCCGAAGATTTAATAGAGAGAGGCTTTACCAGAAAGGGCTTGATTTCTTTATATACCGCCAGTGCAGGAGGAATTACGGCAGGAATGGCGGTGAACGAGCGTCCCGATCTTTATTCGTCTTTTATTGCTGAGGTTCCGCGGATGAACCCTCTGGGCCTGGAATCTTCCAGTACTGCAAGCAGCACCAGCTATCTTGAATATGGCACTGTAAAGGATAGTTTGGAGTTCTTAGGCCTGTTAAAAATGGATCCTTATCACAATCTAAAGCCCAGAACCAACTATCCGGCCACCCTTATTATGCCAAGTAATAACGATGATCGCATTCCATTATGGGATAGCGGAAAATATATTGCCAAACTTCAAAAATGCAATACCGCTGGCACTCCAATCTTAATGGACATAGATTACCTGTCCGGACACGAAAACTACGGGGATTATAACGAGACAGTGCGATTGTACGGCAAAATTTTCAGTTTTGCCAGGAGCAATATGCAACGCGATTAGAAAACATAAAATTTTCAGAGTCCATAGAAGCCCGGTATTATGAAGCGGTAATTCCTTTAAACTTAATCCTGAATTTCCCCACATCCAGTATGTTTTTCTCTACTATTTGAATATAATTCGGAATTGAAAAGCTGTTTTACTTAATCTTTTTACCTGCTTAAATAACACGGCCATTATTTTACAATTTTACTTTTCAAATTAACCCAAAAACTTTCACGCCATTTATAAATGACACCCAGCCATTTATAAATGGCGTGTACAAGTGTTATTTTAATATAAATATTTGACGGAATTTTAAGGTATAAGAGATCTTAAATTTTGTCAAATGGACTTTATACTTACCAAAGCGGAACTTGAGGGCGGGATTCAAAAAATAGAACAGACCCCTCAAAAAAGGATTGTTATTTACAATCAGGTAATCGGGTTTTGCCAAAAAATCCTGGAGGATTACAGGAAAGGAATTCGGTTGGAAATTTTTGAGGAAGTTTCTTCAGAAATAAGGTTCTTTAAAGATCACAAGCAGCACCCGCAATCCTACCTCATTTTCTATCATAACCTGCTTCGGTATGAGTTGGAGTTTTCCAATCAGGAAGAAGGATCAAGGCGCAAATATATTCTTCAGAAAATTGAGGAAATCAATAAGTTTTTCCTTTCTCAAATCGATTTCATTCAATACCTGGAATTGGAGCAGGACTATATGGACGAGTATTATTTCACGCGAAAATTTAATGATAAAAATTTTCATTCCATCCGTATCTATGACAGGGATCCCGAGTTCAGTACATCCCACGATTTGCTTTTAAGCGAGTTCAAAGCCCAAAAGCTTTTTCTTTTATTTCTCCAGTCAAAATTATTGGAAATGGATCGCCCATCTGAAAAAGCCGTAGAAGAATGCCCGAGATTTCAATGGACTTCCTCTAAAGTAGCATTAACAGAATTGATCTACGCTTTATACCATAGCGGCACTATAAACAATGGTAAAATAAGTTTAAAAGAATTGGTAGAGAAGCTCGAGAATATTATGGAAATCGAACTGGGTGATTACCACCATACATTCCTGAGGTTGAGATCACGTACGGAACCTGTGAAATTTATAGAAAAGCTGAGAAATGATCTTTTTGAACGTATGCAGGAATTGGATGAGTAAAAGACCAAGGTAAAGCCAAGTTGGTTGTTTGGAAATAATCCTTTTTGAAAAGCAAAAAAGTCAACTTTAGCGACGCAAACTACTAAAATCCTCCCTTAAGAAGACATATCTGCACTAAAATAAATTTTCACCAAGTTGGTTCCCCCTTGGCTGTTTCTTTTAAAATTCCCCTCCAATTTTGTAATAAGAAAATAATATTAACCCAGTCCCGCCGCTTTAAAAGCTATAACCTGCGGCGGGATTATTAAAAACACAATGTATTATGCCAACAACAATTGTCACCACCGAAGATTTGATGGAGTTCAAAGTAGAACTCCTGGAAGAAATCAAAAAGTTATTGAACAGTCAATCCGGATCGGCTTCCGGTTCAAAAAAGTGGCTAAAATCCACGGAAGTCTTGAAACTGCTTCAAATCAGTCCCGGCACCCTTCAGAATTTCAGGATCAATGGAAACTTGCCCTTCACCAAAATAGGGGGGAGCATTTATTATGATGCCGATGAAATAAACAAAATCCTGATTGGGAACAGGATCAATCGCAAATACGAGTAAGGCCATGAATTATATCAAACACCTAAATTCGATTTTCGATCTTTTCCATAAGGATCCTAATTTAAATCCCACCCACATTAGCCTATATATGGCCTTATTTCGGGAATGGAACAAAAACCGTTTTGCCGATCAGTTTTCAATAAGCAGAACACAACTTATGAAAACAGCAAAGATTGGTTCCAAGTCCACCTATCATCGCTGTATAAGTGAGCTTGACGAGTGGAATTATATTGCCTATCATCCTTCAAAAAACCCCCATCATGGGAGTGAGGTTCAGATGGCCAATTTCCTTACCGATACAGTCCCATTAGAAGGACAAGACAATCCCAATTCCGATGGCCAAGTGGAACACTACAGTCCCAATTCAGTTGGCCAAGTGGGACACTACAGTCCCAATTCAGTTGGCCAAGTGGGACACTACAGTCCCAGCGATGTACCAGTTACCTTATATAAACATGCAAACATGATTAAACAAATAAACATGCCTAAACAGGCAAGGCCGGAAAATTATTTTGAAGTTTTTAATTTTTTTAAAAATGAAAATAAATCTGAAACCGAAGCGCTTCATTTTTTCAATTATTATCAAGCCAAAGCATGGAAAGTTGGAGACAATACCGATATGAAGGATTGGAAAGCTGTAGCAAAAAGCTGGATCAGGAAATCTGAATCTTCAAAGACTTTTAACGATTATCCGGGGACCTCTCATCAGGACAATTTAAAAACCAATAAAATCAAAGATTATGGTCAACCCCTCTAAAATAATTGAAGGCGGTGTAGAATTTTCCCTCGGAAAATTTGACGGAAAACTCATGGTGTATGATTTTCCAAAGATCCTGGTGTATCTGGAAGCCAAAGGGAAAATGTTGTTTGGAGATCATTTCAAGATCTACCAGGAAGATAAAAAAATTTTATTTCTGCTCAGTAATTATTTTATCAGGGATGAACATAATTGCAAAAAAAACAAAATTGATCCGGACAAAGGGATTTTGATATCGGGCCCTGTGGGCTGCGGAAAAACAAGTTTGATGCGCCTGTTAAAAAACATTGTGCCACTCCAGCGGCAATATGAAGTTATTCCTACCAGGAACATCGTTTTTGGTTTTAATCACATTGGCTTTAAAATCATTGAAGATTATGGGAATGCCGGTTTTTTCTGCTTTGATGACCTTGGGGCAGAGCCAACCGGAAGGTTCTTTGGGAAGGATTGCAATGTGTTGGGCGAATTGCTTTTATCCAGGCACGAGCTTTTCCTTCAGTCAAAAATTAAAACCCATGCCACCACCAATTTAATTGCAGATGAAATGGAAGAACGTTACGGCAGTAGGGTACGAAGCCGGATGCGCCAAATGTTCAACCTGATCAACTTCGATAAAAACACCCGGGATAAACGAAAATAATTTAAAAAATCATAGAGATGAAAATAGCCACTTTTAATATTCAGAACCTGTTTCACAGGGATAAATCCCTGGTAAATATTCAAGCCGGAAATGCCGTGATCAACTGGCTCAATGAAATGGATCACCTGATGAGAAAACACACGAAAACTTCGAACGATCTGGACAGGATCAAAGATTTATCGTTTTTACTCGGATTTGAAAAAGTAAGCAGGAAGTCCTACGCCGTTATGAGAAGAAGGGGAGGAGCATTGTTCTTTCGGGGGTGTCATTCTTCCGGGGAAATTAAGGCCAATAGCCTCACGGACTGGAACGGGTGGGTAGCACTTCAAACCATCCCTGTCGATCCTGTTGCCACCCAAAACAAGGCCCGGGTTATCGCGGAGGTGAATGCGGATGTTTTATTGCTGCAGGAAGTGGAGGACCGGAATTCCCTTTTGGAATTCAACATTCAACTTCTGCCGGAATTTAATGGGGTTCCTTACCGGGAATTGCTTGTGCTTCAGGGAAACGACGGGAGGGGTCAGGAAATGGGAATGCTCACAAAAAACGGATTTCAAATTCAGGAAGTCCGTACTTATGGCAATGAGCTGGATGACAATGGAAAACCGATTTTTGATAAAAACCTGGTAAAATATGAGATTACAACTCCTTTACAAAACAAGATCTGTTTGCTTTCGGTTCACCTTCAGGAACCGGGAAAGGATAAAGAAAATTGCGATGCTTTGAGATTCCGACAAGCACAACGTGTAGCCGAAATATACCTGCAATTGCGAAGCCAGGGGCAGGAGCTTGTGATTGTGGCCGGCACTTTAAATGCGGTTTCATACTGCTTTTCCCTGGCGCCCCTGCTTCAGAAAACAGATCTAAAGGATATTTCAAAACACCCCGGCTTTCATGTTGCTGTTGAAAAAGAAAAAGATGCGGGTTATTTATGTATGAAAGCCTATAGGATGGGCTTAAACATCAAACAGAATGATTACCTATTGCTATCCCCGGAAATGTTCAGCCGGGTTAAAAACAGCGGTTTAAACCGTAAGGCGGTATGGCCTGAGAAAGCTTCACAATGGCCGGTTTACAATACCATAAAAAATGAAAAACAGGCTGCAAGCGAGCATGCGGTGGTTTGGGGGGAGATTGAGATTTAATTTGAAATATCAAAATGTTCTTAATTAATAAAATATAAATAATATTTTTAATTAAAAATTGAATAATTCCAAATTTTGTGTGTTTATATTGAGTATTAATAGCAAAAACTTTAAAAAGCCCTTTTGCTGTCCTGTTTGAATCAGGTACATTTGAGAGTAAATATAGGACATGCCGTACAAAAGCGAACTATCAGCAATAAGATATATACGATATGTCTGATATAAACATGTTAGCGTTCATGTTGGAAAGACCATAAACATTTAAAAATATGTTTGACGAATTAACAAAATATAAAAACAATAATCACTTCTTTTTTACAGCAAAAGAAGAACTTGAGAATGTTTGCAATGCTCCGAAGAACAAGAGTGGAATATATTTCGTATTCGAATTAAAGAATGGAAGAATTGAATTGATTTATATTGGTTCATCCGGTAAAGTGCAAAATAATGGAAAAATAAAACACCGAAATGCTGGACTTTATGACAGAATTGTAAATGGACATCAATTTGGGAAAATTCCAAGAAAGAAATCTTGGAAACAAAAGTTGGTTGACGAAAAAATTGAAGCATTGGACGTCTATTGGTATGACACAATAAATTCTAAAACTAATGATATTCCTGCTTTTGTAGAAGCGACAATAATGCAAAAATTCTTTGAGACTTATGAACATTTACCACGCTGGAATAAGGAATTTTAAAAATGAAAAATCATATTTTACAAATAGAAAGAAAATTGCTAACAACAAAAAAAGTGTTGTTAGAAGATTCTGTATTGCAAAATGATATCGATTTTGAATATAATTTCATCCTTCCATATTCAAAATCAGACAGTATTTCAAGTGTAAAATTGGTTATTATAGGACAAGACCCTACTATTCAAGGTGAAAAGGAATCTACTAAAAAAAGACAACGGGAAATTACAATAACATTGGATTTAAATAATGAAAATGGGACCTTGAGAAGGTATTGTAAATTAATTTGTGAAAATCTTGGTTTTAATATTGACAAAGAAGTATATGCAACAAATTTATGCAAATGTGTTTTTAAAGAAAAGCCTGCGCATAATGGAGTTTTAGATAAACATTCAAAACAATAGATACCTCTTTTAAAAAAAGAACTAAGTGTATTTTCTGATAACGTAATTTTTATTACACTTGGAGAACCTTTAATAACTCAATTAATACATACAAATAGCAAAGAAGTAAAACATTACTGGGATTATATTGGACAAACAAAATCTGGTGGAAATTTTAAGTGTAGCGAATCATTTGAAAATTACTTAAACAAACGAATTTATCCAATTGTTCATCAACCAACTTGGAGAATGCAAAAATTATACAAATCATATTTAACAGAATATTTGGGATTTTTAAGGAAAAATGAAAAACAAAGCACGAAACGCTAACAATAGCTATATTTAATGTGGGGATCAGCGGGTATTCCAACCGCAGTTCTTCGTTGCAACACCGCCAATTCGTTTTTGGCATTGTCGTAAAAAAAGGAAATATGAATAAACGAATTGGCTCAGTGCAGGTTTGAAAGTGAAGTGCTCCGAAAACCCACACTCCATATAGCCAAACCGTTACCCACCATATAAAAACCGAAGAACTAATCAATGAATAATGAGGTAAAAATATATTTTGACAGTCCAAAAACATTTGAATCTACTAATATTCGACCATTAAATGGTATTGCTGGTTTATACTTCATTTTCAGTCAATCAATAGAAATACAATATCCTTTTAAATCTTCAAAATTACTATACATTGGAATGAGCGAACGAAAAACCAATAGTATTGGAAGTAGACTTTTAGGCCATTACGATGGAAAATCAAAAAATGTGGGCCTTCTAAACTACAGAAAAAAGGAACCTCTATTATTTACATATATAAATTTTGAAATGTTAAAAAGTATTTGGGATTTCAGAATTGAAGATTTAGAAAGCTATTTTATATTAAATTTTGTTGATGAATTTGGTGTTTATCCGATTTGTAATAACAAAACTGGTTCAGAAATGCTTGATAATCCCATAAGAACAAGCTTCAAAATTGATTGGAAATATTTTAACTAAAATAAAAATGGCAGAAAAGGTTAAATCAGGAAAAGAAATATTAGATGACTTTTTTAAGGATCTGAAGGATATTAAAATCCTTGATATTGATATTGTAAATATGTTAGTAAGGCTTTATGATAACGATAATCTCACAGACACAAATGTAAAAAACGAACTTCAAAAACTACGAGAACAAGATGTCAATAAAGATTAATAATATCACAATCAAGGGAATTAGAGGGGCAAAAAATTCATTTGAATTACCTCTAAATGGTAAATCCATTTTACTATATGGAGATAATGGAACCGGAAAAAGTAGTGTTTCCGATTCTTTCGAATGGTTTTATACAGATAAAGTTTCGCATTTATCGGGAAACGAAATAGATTTAAAAGACGCCCTTCGTAATTCAACAATGGATGAATCCGAAATTTCGAAAATTGACATTTCATTCAACAAGCAAAATCTTGATTGCTCAAAAAGTTTGTTTTTTAAACGTAATAAACTTACAAGTGAGTTTTCAAATTCAAATGATGAATTCAATAAATATATTGACGATTCAGAAAGTGAAAACATTTTATTACGTTATCAATATTTGACCGACTTCATTGATAACACAAAAGGAGAAAAATTAAAATACCTTTCTGACATTATAGGTTTCTCAGAAGTAACAAAAAAGAAAGAAGTATTACAAAAGAGTTATAATTCAATAAAATCTGAGATTAAAAATCAAAATTTCGAAGGTCAAATTGCAACACAAAAAGGTGTTTTAATTGCTAAAATAGGTGCAGCAGTAAGTCAAGAAAAAGATTTGTTCGAAAGTATTAATGAAAAAATAAAAAATAAAAAAACAGGAATAGTAATAAAAGAATTTGGGGATATTGATAAGGTTCTTGATTTTATTAAGAAACCTGCGAATAACAAATTAGTCGCTGAATTAAAATTTCTAGAAACAACTAACACTGTTTTATCACATCTTAAAACAGAAATTTCTCTACTTGATTTAGAGTATGTAAAATATTATACAGAATTTGAAATAATTTCAAATGATGTGCAAAGCATAATGCAAACTTTTTTAAAAGAACTATTATTGTCAGGTCATACAGTAATAAATAAAAAATATCATAAAGAGGAAAGTTGTCCTCTCTGCCTTCAATCAAAGGATATTTCTTCTTTAAAAACTGAAATTGAAGAAAGAATCAAGGATATAGAAAAGTCTTCCAAGAAAAAAGCTGCATTTGATTTTGCGAAAAAGCTAATATTTGACATATCTGCAGAAAGAATAAAAAGATTAGACAGAATACTTTTAGACACTCAAGTAAATGAAGTATCCAATATAAAAATCAAAGAAGGTGTTAACGCATTAAAAACAAAAATAACTGAATACCTAAATGCAAGTTTAGAAAAAGTTACTTCGGGAAATATGATCCCTAAAAATGGCAACGTTAAACTAACTGAAGCCGATTTTGATTTCCAATCTGACATAAGCGATAGAACAAAGAAAATTCAAGAAGAAAATAAGAAAGATAATTCAGTTGAACTTTTTTCAAATATTACTGCCTCAAAAGATGCTTTTTTAAAAATTAAACAATTTGAAAAACAGAAATTAGTCCTCGAAAAACAGAGAAAAACATTAGAAATAATTTATAATGAGTTTGTAAAAAAACAAAAAGAAGGACTAGAGAATTTTATCAGTTCATTTTCTGGAACTATTAATGAATTTTATCAATATATGAATCCTGGAGAACCATTTCAGGAAATTCAAATAATTACCATTGGTGAAGATGATGAACTAAATGGAATAACTATACAATATAAATACAATGGAAAATGGGTTTCACCACCTCAAAAATATTTTAGTGAATCTCATTTGAATTGTTTTGGGTTATCATTTTTTTTAGCTTCTGTTGAAGCATTTAATAAACAGACTAAATTTATTGTACTTGACGACGTTATTTCAAGTTTTGACTCAACGCATAGAAAAAGGTTTGCAGAATTATTATTTGAAAAGTTTTCAAAATATCAAATAATCTTATTGACTCACGAAGAGGATTGGTTTACAAATTTTGTGAGCCCATTAGCCAAAAAGAATGGATGGCTAATTAATGAAATCAAATGGACTGATACCAAAGGAACTCATTTAAATGAGAAGCCAAGTGATTTAAAAGAATTTATTGAATTTAACCTAGCGGAAAGTAATACTAACAGTTTAGGAAATCCTATTAGAAAATATTTAGAACACTCATTAAAAGAAATTGCATTTAATATTGAAGCAAAAATAAGTTTTCAGTACAACTCTTCTAATGAACACAGAATGCCTTATGAATTAATAATGGGTATTAAATCAGAAATTAAAAAAAACAGTATTGAATTAAAGGCAAAGTTCGATTTGATTGACCGTATAGAAAGTTCATCAATCTTAGGTAATATTTTGTCGCATGATAACCCATTCAATCCTAAAATTGGAGACTTAAAAGCATTTTGGGCTGATATTATTGAATTAGAGGAAATCTTTATTTGTCAAAAGTCCGATTGCAAGAGACCAAGAGTTTCATTTAAAAATTATGATAATGTCAAAAAAAAAATAAGGTGTGGATGTAATGAAACTAAATATGATTGGAAGAAATAAAATACGGTGGGTAACATTGGTTACCAGCAAATAGGGTGTGTTCAAGTGAAAAGTGATATTTTAGACATCAAGTAACAAACAAAAAAGGCGACAAGTTCGGGTCCCTACTCCCGTTGCTTGCGTTAATCAAGACCCTTGAACCGATTCTTTGCCGGAATGCCTTTATGAGGATTGTTCTGTGCAGAGATGGTGATCTTTAACAGCTATGAGCATTCAAATGATGCCACTTTTAGCTTTTTTGAATTGTTTCGCTTTATTTTTAGATACGTGTTGACTAACTTCTCATCTTTCCCGGAATCCCAATTATCTCAAACATCATTTATTCCTTAAAAATCCCCTCATTTCCCTCGCTAAAACCCTCAAAATCTCACAAACCATTCCTGCCAGCAGTACAAATAATTCTTTCATAATTCCGTTGATTTAATTAAGCTGTTTAGTATTGAAAATGCCAGGCCCTTTAGATTGGAATTTTCAGACAAATATTCGGCCTCATCCCAATTGGACAAAAAACAAAGCTCTACCAATATTGAAGGGCACAATGCGATTGTTTCCCGCAGCACCTGAAAATTCGCGAATTTAACTCCCCTGGATTTAATCCTGAAGTTGCTTGTCATCCCGGAATGGATCTGGTGGGCAAGATAAATTGAGTGTCTTAGATTTTTGGAAAGGGCGGTATTTGCCACAAATACTTCGGTGCCGGTTGCCCCGGGATTTTTGGCGTGGTTGCAATGCAGGGAGATAAAAACATCCGCTTTTAACGCTTTGGCAAGCTTTGTCCTGTCCGTTAAAGAAATAAGGCTATCTGAATACCGGGTGAGGTATATTTCCAGATTGCTTTGGCCTTTGTTTAGCCTGAGGATTTCATTGGCGAGTTGCAATACCACATCTTTTTCCATTATTCCATTAATCCCAATGGCACCGACATCTTTTCCGCCGTGCCCCACATCGATCACTATTAACATTTTTGGTGTTGTTGACTGTCCAAAAATGAAACACATTTTTAGGAGTAGAAGAAGAAAAATGACGTTTTTGAACCTGGTTTTCATTTTACGATTTTGAGTTTTCAACATTTTATTTTCGATTTTAATAGCATTTGATTTCAATTAATTTCAAATAAATACAATCCAATTCAAATAATATTTTATCCTAAATTACTGAAAACCAGTTGTTTAAATCCAAATATAATGTAATTTACTTATATCAAAATCAGTAAAAAACAAAATTTTAATAGAATGAAAAAATTAATCTACCCTTCACTTTTTTTGTTCCTGTTTTCATTCCCGCTTTTCGCACAGATTGGCGGGATTGAAAATTCGGTAGCCAGTATTTCCGATACCATCCGTGTGATTTTTCCCATCCTTCTCGGAGTTATTTTTCTTGTCGGGTTCCTTTTTAACGCGGGTCATTTCTTTGGAGAAAATGCCGATCTAAAAAAGGGCATCACCCGGGTTTTGGTCTTTGTGCTCATTGCCGGTGCGGTCGTGGGAATTTTCACGTATCTAATTAGTATCGTAGTCTGATGAAGCGCTTTGAAGTCTATAGGAATATTCGTAAAAGGGCCCTGATCTGGGGGCTTCCCATCTCGCTTTTCGCCCTGATGATGGTTGCAATAATCGCATCGCTGCTGGTGATTATCTTTTCTTTCAGTTTTGCGGTGGTAATCGGTGTTTTTATTTTGAATGCCGGCCTTTACATAAGCCTTACCCGGATTGCAAACATTCCCCGACGCTTTGAACTCACCAGTGTTTTTCCGAAGAATATCACCAACAAAAAATCAAGCCTTTTCAATTATGACCAGGATTAATCTCGCATATTTTAGACCCATAGCTGATATTCAGGAAAATATCATATTCGCCAATAATGGCAATGTGGTAGTTGGGTATCAGGCAATTCTCCCCGAGATCTATTCCTTATCTGAAAAGGATTTTGAGGACATCCACAATTCCTGGTTCCAGGCAATTAAATCCTTGCCCACAGGCTGCGTGGTGCATAAGCAGGATATTTATGTGAAAAGAGCATATTCATCTGGGAAGCTCCCAAATAACAGCTTTTTGGAAAAGGCTACCCATCATTATTTTAAAGGCAGGGAATATATAGAACATCGCAGCTATCTGTTTTTTATCCTCACCAGGAACAAGGCGTTGAATAATCCTAAGTATGTCAATCCTTTCAGAAAAATAAATAAAGGCATTCCCCGGGAATCAGATGAAAATATTAAGGGTTTTGTGGGTGCCGTGAATGATTCTGTGTCTTTTATCAATAACAGCAGGAAACTGGAACTTTTGCCACTTTCGGAAAATGAAATCCACACCCTTGCCAATGAATATTTCAACGGATTTAATGAAGGTTTTGATACGAACATTGTTTTGGACAAGGGAAATATCAATATTGGAGAAAATTATTTTGATGTCCTGGCGGTCAATAGTGAGTTGTGCTTTGGAGAAAGTGTGCAAAGCAGTAAGACCAATGAGCGTTTTACTTCCGACGATTTTGTTTTTCATCAGGGGTTTATTGATGGTTTTGGCCTTGCATTGAACGAAAACCACATTGTAAACCAAATTATCTATTTGGATGACAAACAGAAATGGCGCAAGCTGCTGGACAAGAAAATTGAAGAACTCAATAAAAGTTCCAATTTCGGGTCACAGAACAAGGTCATCCTTAAAAAAATCCAGCATATCCTGGACCAGATAAATGCCGATGATACCTCAAGGATTATTCGCGGGCATCTCAATGTGATCTACTGGGACAAGGATTTTCAAAACCTGAGCCGGATCGGCTCCAAGATTAAAACCGAATTTAAAGAATTGGATATATCCCCCTATTTCCCCCTGGGAGAGGAGCGGAAAAATTACTTCCTCAACAGTTTTTTCTGTTTCTCTTCCAATTTTTGCAATGAAGATCTGTACGTTACCGATCTTAAACATGCGTTGTGCCTTTTTATCAATAACAGCAATTATAAATCGGATGAGACCGGGATTATTTTTAATGATCGGGAACATAATATTCCGGTTTTGAAAGATGTCTGGGACGATGAAAAGAAGCGCATCAAAGCCAGGAATTTTGCCATCTTCGCTCCCACAGGAGAAGGCAAATCCTTTCTGGCGAATAACATTCTCCGGCAGTATTTTGAAAGCGGGGTTCGCCTTGTGATTATAGACCTGGGAGGATCCTACACAAAATTCGCCAAGCTTTATCCTAAAGATTACGCTATTCTTCGGTACGAAAGCGGAAAGAATTTGGGGATTAATCCTTTTTATATCAGCAATGAAAATGATCTTACCGCCGAACGCCTTGAAGATCTGTCGGTATTCCTGTTTGAATTATTCGCTTCCGATTTGAAAGTTACCAAGGCACAATCGGTATCCATCAAAAAGATTTTACTTTCTTATTATTTAAACAATTCAGAAGATCATTCTCTGGAAAGTTTTTATCAGTTCATCTACAACAACAGGGAAAATATTCTGGACGATTTGAAAATTCATCCGGATTATTTCGACATCAGTAATTTCCTCCACATTATGTCTGAATATGTTGGGGAAGGGCTTTACAGTTTTTTATTTGAAGCAGGGGAGGACCAGACATATAAAATCGAGGATAAGCGGCTGATCGTTTTTGAATTGGACGAAGTAAAGGACAATAAGGAAATCCTTTCGGTCATGCTGAAGCTGATTAAATCTGCCATCCAACGTACCATTTGGAAAAACAAGGCCGAAAAAGGGATCATCCTTTTTGATGAATTTGCCAAGCAACTGAAGTTTGAGAATGTACTGGAAAGTGTGGAGTTTTACTATCAGGCGATTCGGAAACAAAACGGGGCGATTGGAATTATCCTGCAATCCATCAATCAGCTTCCCGGCAATTCGACATCGGCCAGTATTCTTGAAAACACCCAGGTAGTTTACAGCCTTCAGAATGAAAAAGGCTATGATGAACTCAGGAAACGCCTAAATCTTTCCAGTCACGATTTAAATCAGCTGAAATCTATCAGGAACAACTTCACCGGGACCAGAAAGTACGCGGAGATGTTCATCAAAATAGGGAAGCAGAGCAATGTATTCCGCCTTGAAGTCCCCAAAGAAGTTTATGCCGCTTATCTGACGGACGGGGCTGAAAACGATGCCATAATGAAAATGTACGAGGAACACGGGGATATGGAGAAGGCCATTGTACAATTCACGAAACAAACCAAATAACAAATAATTTCGAAACTCATGAAAACAAAAATTCTGATCCTCGCATTGGCTATAATGCTAAGCGGAAAAGCAGTAAGCCAAGGAATGCCGGTTTACGACAACACAAATTTTATAAGCCTTGCAAAATCCCTGATCGAATCGGCAAAGCAAACTTCGCAACTGCTAAAAACAGTGAATTTCCTTAAGGATCAAAAGGAGAATATCGAAAAGGTGAATGATGTGGTGAAACAGTTAAAAGCAGTACAGGAATTAACCCGAAATAACCAGATCCTTTTTGAGGTAGTCCGCGGTGATTTGCGGGAGATTTTAAATTCCCCCTATATCAAGCCTGAAGAGGTGACCCGCATTTCAAAATCCTTCAACGCGATCATCGATAATTCTTTAGCAGATCTCGATTTTGTCGACCAAATATTGTCCAGCGATTACCTGAAAATGACCGATTCGGAACGGGCTTTTGTTTTAAAGGAAAAAGAACTTCAGTCAAGGGAAATGGTCGCGGAGATTCAGCAGAAAACCCGGCATTACCGGGGTATTATTTCCTTCAGGGAAATGCAGGATAAGATCAATAACAGGGAAATTGGGTATTGATGTTGGCCGCAGGAATATTTTTAGGAATAGGTCTGGAATACGTGGATGCTGTTTTTCAAACCATCAAAAGCAGCGATTTCTCCCAGTACACCATTACCGGAATGAAAACCCTTGCGGTGCTGTTTTTCCTTGTCAATATCCTGAAAAAATACAATGAAGGCATTGCCGATAAAGATGGATATACCTGGGGATTGAGCCCCGGGGAACTGGCCAAAAATTTTTCGGTGGTTCTGCTGGTAATTTTTTCGACCCAAATTTTAAGTGTTTTTGACGGCATTTTGGTGGCCATTGAAACCCGTTACAGGGATACTGCCCCGGCCCTTTTGCCACTTCAACTGATGGATATAGATATTGAACAGGATGTGGGTGCATTGGAAGCCGCTAAAAAGGCGATGGCCTTGCTTTACGAGGCTTTGGTCACTCCCTTATATCCGGTCAAGGTAATTTCCTTTGTGATGGGGCTGTTTATGTGGGTTTTGGACCTGTTTATCTATCCGTTGTTTTTGGCGGAGCGCTATTTCCTGCTCGGAATTATGCAGGCCTTTTTTCCATTGGTAATAAGCCTGGCGGTTTTTGAAAAGTTCAGGTCAATGGCTTACAATTTTTTCAGGTTGTATGCCGCGGTATATATGCTGGTTCCGGCTTTTTTCCTGGTCAATGTATTTGTCAATAATCTGTATGCCGAGATCAACACCAATTTTTGGTCAAACCTTCTGGGAACAACCACAGATAATGGCATCATCCAGATAATTGTGGAGGCCGGTTCAATTGCTTTTATCGTATTTCTGAAATTCAAATTATACACCAGAGCTACTTCGTTCACTTTAAGACTTTTTACAGGCTAAGCCAGATTAATTCAAATAAAAAAAATATGAAAACACCCTACAAAAATATTTACAGCGTTTTGCAAACCAACCGGTTTGTGGTAATTACTGTCGTATCGGGAGCATTAATTTCCAGTTTGTTTTTCGGCTGGATGATGTATGATATACAGCGCTCCGCTTTGAATAACTCCTTCGCAATAAATACTGATGGCAGTGTAATTCCCCTGAAATGGGTCACTCAAAAAGAGAACCTGGAAGTCGAGGCCAAGGCGCATTTGGAATTGTTCCATAACTACTTTTATAATATAGACGCAAGTAATTATCTGCGGAACCTTGAAAAGGCACTTTGGCTTGGCAACAGCTCCGTGGATAATCTATACCGACAGAAAAAAGCCGATGGGGTTTATAACCGATTGCTTCAGTATTCCCTGGTGCAAAAGGTGTTGAGTATAGATTCACAACTGGACCTGCAGGTGGAACCATATCAATTCAAAACGACCACGATTTTTGAGATCAACCGGGGAACCGTTGTGGATAGATATGAAATGATTTCCACCGGAAACCTGATTGTTGTGGACAGGAATTACCCAACAAACACCCACGGGCTTTTGATCACCAACTATTTTGAAAACACCTTAAAAAAGATAAACAATGAAAATTGAAAAGAATAAAATCGTATTTGGTTCTGTGCTGGCAGTAGTGATAATTTTTATCATTGCGTATTCCGCTTTGGTCTTGGGAGGAGATGGTGATGAAAACAAGGAACTCAAGCAACCCCTGCTTCCTGAACTGGGTCAAGAGCAGCAGGAATACAAATCCAAGCTCGATGCCGTGAACGCATTAAAGGAAGTGCGTGAGAACAATGCGCCCAGTATTTACGATGAAAAACTTTTGGATTCCATGGGTTTTTATGATCCGGATTTAAGGGAAAAGCGAAAAGTGGAAATTGTGGACAGCATCTACAACTCGGGCAGGATTAACTATACCCAAAATAGCTACCGCAATAATTTGGATAAAGTACAGGTTGAAAAGCCGCAACCAGATAGAAATTATTCTGCGGAAGGACTTAAAGAACCTGCTTCAGTAAAAGAACTTGGGCTGGAACATCAGCTTTTTTACAGTTCCAATCCAGTTCTTACAAACGAGGTTTCAAGCTTATCAATATCTGAAGCTGAAATCCATGTGGAAGTTGACGGTAATCAGAACGTGAAAAACGGGTTTCGCCTGAAAATGCGGCTCACTGAACCGGCAATAATAAACAACAGATCCATTGCTAAAAATACTCCTGTGTATGGTTTTATAAGTTTTCAAACAAACCGCGCCCTGATCGATATCGAGAATATAAACCATCAGCCGGTCAGGCTGAAAGCCTATGATCTCCAGGACGGCAGTGAAGGTATTTATGTGGAAAACAGCTTTCGGGCCGATGCCAGCCGGGAGGTTATTGATGATGTTATTCAGGATATAAACGTTGCCGGGCTCCCGCAGGTTGGCGGGATCAAAAAAGTTTTCCAACGAAATAACAAGAACGTAACTGTGACCGTAACCAATAATTACAAACTCATTTTAAAATCCCCACAAGGGAATTAAATACTCATCCTATGAAAAATCACTTATTTATATCCGGTTTTCTTGTCATTGCAACATTCACAAACCTTGCTGCACAAGAGATAAAAGCACAAAACCCTGTTTTGGACACCATTTATGCCAACAATCATAAAAACGTCGCCTTGTTTTTTCCCGAACCTATCCGGCAGGGGATTACGGGATCAGAAAATTTTGTGTTCACCTATAACAGGGAAACGCAGCAACATTTGGGCTTGCTCCAAGCCACCCCCGGAAAAGAGAGCAATTTGCTGATAATCGGCAATTCGGGTTCCATTTTTTCCTATATCATCAGGTATTCCGAACAACTGGAAAAACTGAATTATTTTATTCTGGGATCCAAAAGCATTGGAAATGAAACCCCTGAAATAAGTGGGGAAAATAGTAAAAGAGATATTCACCCTGCCGGAATAAGTGAAATTGAAAACGAGCCTGCAGGAACAGAAACCTATTATCATAATTTCAGTTCCCGCTTATTGAAAAGCAAGCCAAGAATTGGCCGCATTAAAAAACGGAATGAGGGAATTAACCTGAGGTTGGAAAACATAGTCTTCGACAGGGAGGAACTGTATTTTGTGATTGAAATTAAAAACGCATCCCCAATTGACTATGAACTTAATTTCCTGAATCTTTCAGTAGAAACCAGGAAGAACGGAAAGAAGAAATCCATCCAGAAGTTGGTCCTTGAACCGGTTTTTAAATACAACCTACCGGGTATTATTCCGGTGGGAAAAATAGCGCGATTTGTCTATGTGTTGCCTAAGTTTTCAATTGCTGAAGACAAAGTAGTAGTGATCGATCTCAAGGAATTGAATGGGGAAAGGGATTTGAAGTTGAGGCTTAGGAAGCGGGTTGTGAATAATCCTGAATAGGGAGAAGGATTACAATAACAACTTTTAATTTTAATTCTGTAGATTTACAGATCTGCAATCACTCTTTGGGAGAATTCTTGAATAATTGAAATATTTCTGCCTGGTTAATTTCGGGTGAACAGACTTTTTTGAGATTGAAATGGGTGTCGTGATAAATTAAAGATTCTAATAGATTTTCATATTTCAGGAATTTAAAGGTTATTAAATTTCTGACAAAATCTATCAAACCAATTTTCTTTTACTTGAAAAGATTAAAAATATAGCTTAATATTTTGGTGATTTTTTTTGCAACTCAGTCCAGGAATTGTATGATATGGCAGAGTGCTTTTGGTTTAAATTTTTGAACATGTTTTATTATTCAGCTGAATAATAAAATATAAAGGATCAAAAGTATAATTGTTATCAAGGCTCCTATTTTTTCGTTTTTTGTAAAATCGATAAAATTAAAATCTTTCTTTTTATTCTGTTTATGTGAAATGTTTTTTCTCGTACTTTTATTTTTTACAACTTCTTTTATATTTTTTTCTGCTTTTTTCTTTTTATTTATCTTGTTTATATTTCCAGAACCTACAAATTTTTCTCCTGTTTGTAAATAACCTATTTGACTTGGAACTAAATTTTTCACACCTAATGTATTGTTCACTATTTGCAGCTTGGCAGATTTGGGATTTAGGATATTTTTTGTAGGCATTATCCACATTCCAGAGCATGAAAACTTTCTGTCTAACGTAACAACTATTAGATATTCAGCGCTTTTACCGACAAGGCCATTTATCCTTCTTGTCTGGGAGATTCTACGATCACTGTCATATACTCTTCGGGTCTTTATTTCAAAGGAAATTCCATTTTTATCTTTGGCATCTAATCCCTTGGAATTTTTATTTTCTTCTAATTTTAAATTTAATCGATCAGCAGCATAAAATTCTCCTATATCGCCAACTATTCGACGACTTCTTATAATATTCTGCTTAATTAATTGGTTATATAACTCGGCAAAATGTCCAATTTTATTAATTACAGCTATTGGAATTTTTATTTTTTTTAGATCGTAGTATTCAAACTGATCAATATTAGTGTTTGATAATCTAAAATTGTCGGATTCAATTTTGTTTACGGGTATTTTTACAATTTTAAGGAGGTTATAATATTTATCACAATAGACCACGACTAAGAATTCAAATAATTCTTTTTTTAATCCTGAAATTGAATAATCAAATTGGCCTTTTGAAATTTTTGCTTTTACCTGATACCTGTTCCCAAGCTTACATACTGCGTCAAAACCTTGATTAACCCTATTGCTTTTGTTCAGGTTGTATGCTTGACAAGCATAAAATTCTCCTATTTCTCCGGTAAAACTATCGGTACTTATTACTCCTAATTCCAATAGTTGGTCACTGGAATTTGCAAATTCCAATAACAGTTTTCTATCCTGGATGCTGTAGGCCATTTAAAGAAAAGTTAAGGTGGAAGAGTTGAGATTCTTTTCTTCCCAATATTTATTCCTGATTATAAAAGAAAATTCAACTATTTGATCTTTGAATAGAATTATATTAAATTAATTTTATCGGTTTCATCAACTTCATTAATAAGGGCTTAATACTTAACTGTCGATTAAACGAAATTGTTGAGGAAACAATGCATTCCGGCAATAAATCGGTTCAGTCAACCCCGAAGGATCAGTGCGGCCACACGAACACTTAGTTATTGGACAAAGTTCTTTCTCACATTGCTAATTTCGATTGTCTATTATATAATTCCATTCCGCTTACATTTTCATATCTATCATTGAGTCTTTTCTTTAAGTTAAAAAGTCTCGATTCAGCAGAATCCACTATTTGGGAAAAAAGACAAATTTGAACTTTGCCTTTTTCCACTCCATTCTCATTTTTAATAGTGTGTATTGGTTGGATTTTACCATTAAATGTTTCTCCAACAATGAATGCATTAATATTCGGGTTTCCGATTAATGCTCCACAGTTCATAAAGTCTTCGACATATCCAACTGCTTGGTCACGTTCCGTTCGAGTTAGTTCAAATCCACCACGTTTTAGTTCTATTATCAGAATTTTGTCAGTAGTGTTTAACATACTCTCGTTATCAAACGTCTGTGTACCAGTAATTGAAAACGTAGAATTTCCTTTAACTACAATATCTGGTCTTTTCCTGTGATTTTTAAATATGGTTTTATCAATTTTTTGCCCGAAAACTTTTTCCACGGTTGTCTGTAATTGATTGTTAGATGCATATTCTGGTGAATCATATTCAGGTCCAAAAATCCATCGAGCACTAGCAATTAATGGATGTAAAACGTGCAACTCATCAACTGATTTATCGTTTCCTAATTTGCGTATAGCTTCAATTACAGAAATTCTTTGGTCAATTTCGTCAAGAACAGTTAAAGCATCTTTGACAGTCCATTTATCGAGCAATTGATTTAAACCTTCAACATCTTCATCCGTAAATAAAGATATTTTTTGTAGCAACTCGCTGCCGCTTCTTGTTTTCTCCAGGTTTAATACTGTTTCCACAGCGAGGTTAATAGCTTCCTGTATTGCGGTAGGATTGGTAATAGTTAAATGTTCTATCGCTTCGTTAAACTCATATTTACCAAGTGGACTTAATGCTTGATATTCCTTCTTATATTCCTTCTTAATTTGTTTAGTAGTTTCATCAATATTTTCCTTTGCAATTTTTGAAAACATTTCTTGAACAACCTCATCAACTTTATTGAAAACATTTTCCAAGGCTTTTTGGTTTTTGAATCCAGTCCAGTCCTCAAGAATATATTCAGCTAAATCATTTGTTTCTACAACAACCGAGTATCTTTTAGCATGTTTAGTTCGTCCATCTAAAACCATATTTTTTCCAACAATCCAAGATGGTTCACCAACTAAACGACCACCTTGCCAAAAGGCAATACCTTGATAAATTGTGGATTTTCTTGTTTTTTTAGAATCAATTAAATGGACTGTTAATTCAAAGTCGTCAACATTAATAGGCTCGGAAAATATTAATCCTTTATGTTCTTCTAACTGAATATTTTGTCGGTTGATTGAAACATTAAATTTGGGGTCATGTAAAAACCTTGCAGAAATTACTTCTAGTATATGATCAGATTTTGGCAGGTTTTTTTGTATTTCTACAACTAGTTTAGTTCCTGTTGTTGTAGCTTTTTCAAAGCTCTCTGACAATATAATAAATGGCTCTTTTTCACTTTTGGTTGTTATTGCGAAATTTGATTGTTTGCCGTTGCTAGAGGTTATGACATTATATTCATTGTTGAAGCAAAGCATGCCGTGTCGACCAACTCCATTCCTACCATAGGCATATCTTTGCAAGTCAACATCTTTAGGGAAAGTAACTTTTTTACCTTGGTGTTTGATCCGGTTATAGCCTAACTTCATCCATCTTGAGTAAAATTCCTTTTTCGTGAGACCGATACCATTGTCTTCAATAACAAGATTTTCTCCTAAAGCATCAGGAATAAATATATCTACCATTGTTGCTCCAGCGTCCCAGGCATTGGCCACCAATTCTGTTAAAGCAATTTCAGGTGAGGTTGCGAGTCCGCCTAATGTTCTTAACAGATAGTCTTCTTCAAATAAAGATCCTTGTACAAATTCTTTTTTACTCATAAATTTCCAGATTTCTTCGCATTATGTTCAACGTGTTTGTATATGAAAAATAGGGCAGATGATCAGCCATTTCCTTTCAATGAATCTATGAGTCAAATCTTTTGCATTTTGTTCTATTTTTATTTCTAAAAGCCAAATCAATATATTTGGAGGTCTTCCAAATATATCGAAACTTTCGGTTTAGCGATTGCTCCCCTTATTTTTTATAAAGTGCTAGCAACTGGCTTATTTTTCTTTTTGTTTCAGTTTGCTGTAGGTATTTATTGTATTTAGTAATGAATAAAATATCCATTCAAGTTGGTCAGGCTCAGAAATATTCATTGTAGTTTCTTTATTATGCCTAATGTCAAATTTATTTACAATTAGAAAAAAGTCGGAAACATCTTTCGAGGCAAAATAATTATTTAAATCACTTCTGAAAGGCTCTAAAATATAACTAAGTGTTTCGCAAGCTGAACGCATTTTATCCATAGAATGTGGTTCTGAAAAAAATAATTCTCTGGCGTGATTTATTTTTTCATCAGTATCAGTGTTTCCTGTTGTAATATTTTGATTTACTAAACCAAACAATGGAAATTTAGGAAGCGCTTTTTTTGCTTCTCTTTTACCTGAATTTGTCATTTTCACACTCATAAAAAGATAAGACCCTTCAAACCTTGCAGTCCTATGTTTGTTGCTAAAAGTAATGTTATGATTGGTGCTTAATTGGTCAACAATTCTTGTAAATTCTTCAGGGCTACTATAACTTAGTGGAAATTGCTGTTCTGTGTTTATCTGAAACTCTCTATTCTCTTTCCCGTAAAGTTGATATAGTATTTTAATTAATTCAAAACACTTTTCATCAAATTCCATAGGTGGATTTAATGTTTTGAAACCTTCTCTGATGAAATGGCTATCAATGAGAACAGGGTCCAATCCATTTACGGTTCTGTGTTTGCAAATACCTGCGATTATGTACCTTTCAAATTGTCCTTCTAGTAATTCTTTATAAGCAGCAAGGGTAATTTTTACTTTTCCGACATATTCGGTCTCGTATTCGATTGTCATTCCTTGGGTAGGTTTTAATTCCCCTTCTTTGAGATTATATCCAATTAAAGCACATTTGTCGATTGTAATATCTATCATTTTTTTTGCTTGTTGCTAACTACTCGTATAAGATTTGCTATCCGAAAAAATCGGTATTTTTCGGATAGCAAATCGTTAGTTGAATGTTTGTCGGTTTGTGTTTAGTTTAAATTTTATGCAGTGGTTATATAGGTTTTTTCATTATGTCTAAATGGTCAATTATTACAACTTCATTACCATTCTTTCCAATTATCCCCTCATATGATTTTTCATCACTGGATAACAAGGATACATTATTCAAGTCTTCTATCGAACAGTTCCATACTTCGCATAAAGCCTTTTCAACCAATCCTGATAGGTTACCAGTATATTCAGTCTCATCGTGAACATTAATATTTGGCCACCAAACAAATGTTTCTATATTTCTTGTTTGAAATATTCCAATAAACCCCTTTTCCACCCAAATCACATTATCGTTAAACTCTATATTACATTTATTTTCTCTCTCATAAATTGAAATGGCAGCATCATGAACGACATATATTAAATCGGTATCCAGTGATTTTAATTTATCAACCAGCTGTTCATAATTTAAAGTGCCGTCTTTGTGATATGCTATTTTAAATTTGTTTGTAAGACCGCCACAGTGCCTGATATGTGAAGCACAAGCTATCTGATTTTCCTCGTCCAAATCTAATGCTTGCAATTTACCGGATTGATTATTAGCCCATTTACTTAATTCCTCATCAGAAATAATTGGAACACCAACATCCCTAGATGCTCTAATATTTCTCCCTTTGAATATTCCTATTAATCCTGTTAGCCCAGTTGTTTTAAACCCACCAACAGTTACAATCCCTTCTAGTACTAATCCGTCTTTTCGGTCTTCTTCAATATATAAAAATGCTCTTCCAACTATTTCTCTTTTTTTATTTTTGATAACTTCCATGTTAGACGAAATCTTTTCAAGTTGGATTTGTTGAGACTTTGAAAGGCTTTTATATTTTGATTTTCCAATAATTCTTTTAATAAAATCTATAGGCGGTATTGAAACCCAATCATTAGCCGAAATTATTTTATTTTTTTTGTTGTCTTCAGCTAATACAATATTGCAATCAATGCTTGGACAAAGAGATTCAATTAGCTCTAGTTTAGTGATTTTTGAACGTTTTTTATCTTTTACTTCCAGTAATTTATCAAATGTTTTGCTACTAGAAAGCCATACTTTCACTCTTGTTCCGCCATCTTTAATAACCTCTTCTGCTTTTGCCTTACGTAAAATTGGACGAGAATTCAAACCTTCATTAAATTCAAGTATTAAAGTTTCATCTCTTCCAGCTTCAAACCTTTTAGAAGCAACAGAAACTTTATTTCCCCACATGAAAACAGAAAAGAATCCTATTCCATACTTTCCTGTTGACTGAAAACCTTTATATTCAAGTTGTGGAATTTCTTGGTGCATAAGTGAAGTACCCCAGAACGATTCGCCAAAATCTAAAAAAGGGCCAGATAACACTTTGGGTGACATCCCTATACCATTATCTTCTATTTCAATAAAACTGCCATCAGAGTCCTTACCAAAACAAATGTTTATAGTGCCGAATTCTGGCTCCTCATTTTCAATTATTCTCCTTGCTCTAATAGCATCAGATGAATTTTGAATTAATTCACGCAATGGAACTGAAATATTTTCACCATATAATTGGCTTCCTCCCAAACTTCCTACAAGTTTTGCAACATTTGTAACTTTAATTCTTGTGTCTATGGGTTGCCATCCGTTTACGGTTACTAACTTTGATAATCTAGTTGGTTCATCAATCGAAGCTACACCAATTGCCTGCAATCTTGGCCTATTGGTATCAGTTAGTAAAGAATCAACTTCTTTCAATTCTTTATCAATCATTTTAAGTGTGTCAAAGCAAAGCCACCATGAGCCCACTTCTTTTATCTCAAAATTTGACTTGGATGTAAAAACTAATCTATTTCTTTCTAATCTAGGTTGATATAGTTTTTGTTGAAAATTCCAATGCTCTGAAGCCTCTCCTTGAATCTGTCTAATAGCCCTTAAAAACAGTGGGGCTCTTCTATCATCAATTTGCGTAGCATCAGCTACTCTTAAAATACAGGCTAGTTTCACGGGGTCAACTGACCATGAAGGAGGAAACATTCCAGGTGCTCCTAAAATACTCGGTAGTTTTTCAACTAGTTCACTAGATGACCACCAATGACTGTGAGCTATTTGACCTATGATTGCACCATAAGATTCTCTTAAATTGGCATCATCTAATAAATGCAAGTTATTTCCTTTATTATCTTTCCATGATATTAAAGCAATTCTTTCTGCTTGTTTTGCATGGTTTATTCTTAAGACTGTTTGAGTAGCATACTTTTCAATATCTTCAGGAATTGAGTTTAAATCTTCTTCATAGATTTGTCTGTTTAGCTTTTTCTTTAACTCAGACGCAACAGTATCTTTCCAAATAGTCTCTTTTTTAATTTCCTCAATTCCATTTGGAAAGGAAGCGAGTCCCATTCCCAAATCATGTAATAAGAATGCCCCACCTAAAACAAATGCCTCAGCAGGATTGAGCTCATACGAATCTCCCATAATCAAATTTGCCGTCTCCCAAAGTGCATCTATATGGGAAATATCATGCACAGTAAAATCTGGCATAGAACTAGCTATTTCTGATGCAAGTAGAGCTGAATTATCTCGAAATTTCTCATATTCAGTACGCAATAAGTTTCGTTCTTTATCATATATATCAGGCTCAAGTTGTTTGCCTAATGATTTTTGCCAAATAATGGTGTTCTCAAATCTATTCATTGATATTTAATTTTGTAGTAGGGTCTTTCTTTCCATTGCATAAAACTCGTTTTAATAATTCTTTTACCCGCTTTATCCTGTAATTTTTCCGGCTAAACAAAATTTACCGTAACTCTTCCTCAATGTTCTTTTCAATCTCATAATTTTTATATTCCTCCATACTCATCTCAAATTCTTCATCTACTATCAAAACTTCTTCATACATGAGATCATATAATTTGTAAACCATCAAATCTATCTCCTTATCTGTTTTCTCAATTACCCGCTGCAGCTCCACGGCTTTTTTCTTGTTTTCCTCAAACAACTCCATCCATTCAAATTCAACTTTTTTGGTGAGTTCCGGAATAGGAGAGTGACCTTCTTTGGTGCGGACTTTATTAGTAGCTTTGATTGCTTTAATTAACTCCTTAATGAATTCTCCGAATTCCAAATTGTGCCAGTTTTGGAGTTTTTTGGATAATTTATCTAATTTGTAAGATTGAACCAAGTAATCCGTAAATTTCGAAATCATTTTATTTATTTCACCTTGACTTTTTAATAGCTTGTTCACCTCAGATTTCAATTTATTTTGTGCTGTAGATTTGATTAATTTAATTGGTAAATTTTTGAATTCGGCTACACGAATTTTGGGGAATAGTGCATCGAACTCATTATTAGTGTATCGGAAATAAAATGCCATAAGTTTGGAGTTTAATACTCCCAAAACATATTCGATTGCAAATTCTGAATTTTTGTTTATATCTATCCGGGCAATATAAAGACTTCGATCAATAATGAATTGTTTTGTAATTAAAGTGCTAATTAAAGTTTTACCTATTATTTCTCGAAAAATCAATCTAGGACCTTCAAAATATTTTTTTTGGCGAGGGGCAGCTAACCAATTCCCATAGCTTATAAAATGTTTATTATCCCAACTATAATAATAGCGTCCAATGTGTTGACCTTTTAATTCAGGAACAAATGTTTCGTCCTTTTTCCAAGTTGAATGATAAGCTCGAGCCTTGATAATTTCCTGAGATTGCCCTGTGTAAGAATCATAAGGATTCACACCTCTAGTTATATCCAAAATATCTCCCACAAGGATTGTGTTCTTTCTAGTTTTTTCAATTAGGGGAAAAATTTTATCATTTATTTCAACATCTAGAATGAATCCTTTATTTTTTAAAAAACGTTCCTGATCTATCGAATGTTTAAAAACTAATTCTTTGTTTTGGAATTCAGAGATTTGAACCTTTTGTAATTCCGGAATATTTTTCGCTATAAGAATCATGGTATCCACAGAGGCCTCAGCAAAAACATTATCAAGATTTGGAATTAAAATTTCAATTTTTAAAGTTTTCAATATAAAATCCCTACAGGAAGACATCTGATTATTTTTTAGCCAGGAATTTGGTACTATATAGCCAATTCTTCCTTTTGGCTTCAGAATTAAAGTGCCTTTTTCTATAAAAGAAACATAAAGATCTACTTGATATTGGGCAGTTGAAAAATTAGAATTAATATACTTTTTAACCTCTTTATCTAAAGAACGCGCCACATATGGCGGATTCCCAATCACCACATCAAAACCGCCATTAGCAAAAACATCTTTAAATTCCTCTTCCCATTTAAAAGCTTTATCTCCGGCTACTTTTTTGTCATCTATTAAAGAATTCCCGCATTTGAGATTGCTGCTTAGGTCGTTGAGCTTACGGCGGGGTTGTGCAGTACGAAGCCAAAGGCTTAATTTGGCAATTTCTATGCTCTCTTCATTGATATCTACCCCGTAAATGTTGTTCTCTAAGATGGTGGTTTCTATGTCGCTAAATACCAGTCCACCACCCAAGAGTTTTGCTTTCAGTTCGTCTATATAGCGGTGCTCTTTTATTAAAAAGTCAAGGGCCTGGTTTAGGAAAGCACCGGAGCCACAGGCGGGGTCACAAATGGTGAGCTGTAATAGCCAGGCGCGGTAATCGTCCAGGATTTTTATCAAACTTTCCAGGGTATCTTTTTGCCGTCTTTTTCGTCCCTTATAATATTCCTCTTCCCTAAAACCCAATTCGGTTTTCTTTTCTTCGCAAAGCTTGCCCAGCGTGTTTTCTACAATGTATTTGGTAATATATTTCGGGGTGTAAAAAACACCGTCTTTCTTGCGCTTGCTCTTCTGTTTGTCAAAGTCGGCACCTTCAATTTCCGCATTTACGCTTTCAATTTCATTAAGGGAATTTTCAAAAATATGTCCCAGAATATTCACGTCTACCTGGCTTTCAAAATTATATTTTGAGAGTTGGGTGGTGTGTTTTGCCAGTAGTTCATCGTTTATCTCCAGGCGATCCAGGAGATTGTCAGGCTTAAAAAGTCCGCCGTTGTAAGCGAAAATCTCAGCTCTGGAATCGGTGCTTTTTCGGCCCTGATCCAGGTAGGTGAAATAAAGTATAAACCGGTCATATAAAGGCACAACAGCATCAAGTTCTTTCAGCTTATTCCAGTCCTTTACAATCTTAATTGTAGAATTGGGAGGGAGGAGGCCGCGATCTTCAGCAAAAAATATAAAGAGGAACCGGTCTATCAACTTCTGCGATTTCTTGAACAGCTCGAGCTTCACATTTTTTTCCAGCCGCAGCAGCTGCGCCTGGGATTTTGCGTAATCCGGATTAGACTCTTCCACCCCCGAAAAGTCAGGTTCACTGAGCCGTATATTTTTTAAGGTCTTGGCATTGAGCCGCACCAAATCGCGATACAACTCGCGTTTAAAGACCGAGTAATCTTTATAAAAATCTTTTGTGATCTGTTCTTCTTTTACCACAGAGGATTCCTTGATCTTCAGCGGTAAATTATTGAGGATATTCTCTTTTTGAAGGCATAAATACAGCAGCGCAAAATCTTTCTCTGTAAGAAGAAAAAGGTCAAATTCTATAAATTCCGTTGCATCATTTATGTAAAACCTAAGTTTTTCAAAATTGGATGTGATCACATACACGCAGCTCTTTTGATTCACTTTATAATCAAAAGCCTGCCGTCGGATCCCTTCTAGATCTTTTGTATTGGTGCCTTTTAATTCAATAACTCCTATTGCGGCGCCATCTTTAAGAATTGCACCATCGGCCTTACGGGCATTGTTTTCATTTTTAAATTCCGTAGAAAGATTGAAATCCGGCTGCGGATTTAAAGTATAGCCAAGAACATTCACAAAAAGCTCATTAAGAAAAGTCGCCTGAAACTGTTCCTCCTTAGAATTCCTTATGTTTTCCTGGATAACAGGATTGTGGAAATATTTGGAGAACTTTTTAAAGGCATTTGCCAGTTTTTGTTCTTCCTGTAATTTGAGATATGTATTAAGTACCGATACCTGGAACAGCGCCATAGATATTTTTTGGGGTTAAAAAATTGGACTTATCTAAAATTCTGGAAGTAGGGAAGACAGTTTCAGAGGTAAGTATGGTAAATCTAAATATTTTCTTAAAATTAGGAAAGGGAAACTCAGTTAATCTTTAATAATGTTCGATATACTGGAAACTTTAGACATTGTTCGTAATTATTATGATTTATCAAATCCCCGCTGAGGTCTAATGACCTCGTGCCTTCTGCAATGATGAAAGAACCTGAAATCGTCTTGAAGTCTCCTGACTTCTTGTTACAATTTGGTTGGAACTGGCTGAGAGTTTCCGGTCTTACCACAATTAGTTTCAACATTAGGGGCCGTTGTTTAAGTGAAAGGGATTAATAGCGTGAGTGTAGCTCAAAGTCATGAGACTTTGCGCAGCGGGGTATGACGGTTATACGATGAGCTCAACGGGAAATGAAGGGAATATGGGAACATTGGAGATGATGTCCGGAGTGACATTGCCTGTAGATTTTAATAT
>Ga0307487_1000084_pt1 | contig 75499 bp, 102 predicted proteins | sample CBIW12metaG_FD_203665 | JGI IMG/M metagenome (GOLD analysis project Ga0307487, IMG submission 203665) | Sea-ice brine microbial communities from Beaufort Sea near Barrow, Alaska, United States - CBIW 1.2 | ecosystem: Environmental > Aquatic > Marine > Coastal | place: USA: Alaska | collected... | reverse complement strand
AGCTGACAAACCAGTGACCACCATCAAAACCCACGGTGCAGTTTTTGATGTCCCCCACGATATCGCGGGATTTGCGGAATTTTACCCAGCCCAAGCCCGAGGGCAATTTGACCCGGTTGCCTTCCAGCTTGCAGTATTTCTTGAAATTGACAAACCGAACGCTGTCTCGGGATTTCCCTTTTTTCTTGAAGCGTGGCCTTTGTGCGTCATTGACCTTTTTAAAATACCGCTGCCAGGCGGTATCCAGATCCTTTAATTTTTGTTGTAGATTGTCCGTGTAGGCCTGGTCCAGCCAGAGCGTTTCCTCCTCCTGTTTCCAGGCGGTAATCCATAGGGTCATGGACTGATAGCGAGGGACGTACTCACCCTGGATGTCCAGTAAGTCGTTGCAACGTGCCAGGGCCTGATTCCAGACAAAGCGGGCATGACCACAGAGCACGCGTAAGCGGGCGCTCTGAGTCTCGCTCGTGTCCAATCGGTATTTGAAGCCCTGGCGTATGATCATGAAGTCAGTGTGCATCCTTTATTTATATGATAGTATAGTGAAATATATATCAAATGGCAATGACTATGCAGTATAAAAAGAATCGTCACTCCGCGTATTTGCTCCATGCTCATATTGTTTTTGTGACGAAGTATCGCAGAAAGGTGCTTTCAGAGGTTCATCAGGCGTTTTTTTCGCAATCAGCAGCACAAATATGTCAGGACTTCAAAGCCGAACTGAAAGAATGCAATGGCGAGCCTGATCACATCCACATGTTGATTGAGTATCCACCGACCGTTCAATTAACGAAAATGATCAATTCGCTAAAAGCTGTTTCATCGAGAAAAATGAGGCGGGAGTTCGCTGATTTAGCCGGAGCCTATTCAAAATCGGTTTTATGGAGCAGAGCTTATTTTGTGTCATCCTGCGGAGGCGCCCCGCTCGATGTTATTAAAAACTACATACAAAATCAGCAGGGCTGACGCCCTGCACCGCATTCACCCCACACCTTCTTCGGTGTGGGCACCCTGCGGATCATTTGGTGGGAAAAGCGCGTCGAGGCTGAATGCCTTGACCGGGTGGAGAGCGAGTCTCTAAAGCGAGTTTTAAGAACCGCTCTGGACAAGAAAAAGTCCGCCAGCTAATCCCAGGCCTTTTGGTCAAGTTTTGACAGCGTGCCTTCGAGCACTTCAGTTTTTAGCTCAAGTTCTTCATTCAGCACACGGAGATCCGATATCGGGATGTTATTTTCAGTATTGGCAATCAGCGCCGGCGCGATCATAGGCGCAAACCTAAGGTGGGTGCTCGGTCTCTGGCTAAACACTACTTATCATGTAATTCCCTACGGCACGCTCGCCGCCAACCTTTGTGGCGGTTGGCTTGTCGGTCTGCTCATCGGCTACTTCAGTCACGGCAATACGCTGGCGCCCGAGTGGCGTCTGTTTGCCATTACCGGCCTGTGTGGCGCGCTGACGACGTTCTCAGCCTTCTCTCTCGAAATGTTTGCCGCCATTCAGGATGGAAAATGGGCCATGGCGCTTATCGGCATACTGGCCCATGTGATCGGCTCAATACTTATGACGGCTTTGGGTGTTTACACTTTTGTCTTGGTTAAGGGATGACATCCTCCCCGTCATGATAAGTTGACATTATTTAAGCGTTTGATATACTGAACTCTAATATCCTCGCAGCGCGGGGTTTTAAGCTCGGGTAGCCGACATCAGCTTAAAGCCCGGGATGCCGGAATCTGGTCGGCTTTAGAACCTTCGGAATTCATTCCTTAGGCACAGCGTCCCAATTTTGCGGGTATATTATGGCGCTTAGGCGCACTTCAAGCAGGTTGGGCAGAGAAAGCGGGCTTTGGGGCTATCAGGCCTCGGATGCGAACGACACCGCCCCAGCAGCCAGGGGGAAAACCGCAAGGCACCATGACACCGTTTAGGCGGTTCGACGACCCTTGTCAGGTCGGCGTAAGTTTCCTGTGATTCATTGCACCACGGCTGCCAGCCTGCTTGGCTTTATAACCATCAATAATGAAGGAAAAATAATAACTGTGAAGACCGTTACCGCTAAAAAGACCCGTGAACAAATAACGTGCACTGGTCAGTCTGAAGGCAATATTGTGTTCAAAAATGAAGTCATTGGGATTATGACCTCAGCGTCCGACGAAAAGGGGAAGGTCCTCTACAAAAGTGAGATCAACAACCCGTTAGTCATTAAGGTTACAGCACCGAAAAGAAACGCATTGCTCGATAAAGTCTCGAAATCTTTGGCGAACGCCATTAATTCTGGCGACTGGCCATCATAACCCGGTAGTTTTTTTGCTTTCCTATTTAAACCCAATTAATTCAATTCATCAAATCAATTGACATTATTTAGTATTGTGGTATAATTAACTTTCACTAAAATGATGAAGGATAATAATCATGAGTACTCAGGTTGATCACGGTCGAGGAAAGATCCGTCACAACGCCGTTGCTGCAATGGTAACGTCAAAATTGTTTCGGGTTCAGGCTGTAAAGCCAAAGAAAGGCAAGGGCACCTACGCCCGCAAAGCCAAGCATCAAAGCCGGGACCTCCGGCTTTAGTCTTTTTAGGGCCAGGCACTTTTTCAATCAGCCTTCTTCTGCTAAAACACCTCAAACATTATTTTTCCTCGTCAAATATTGATATCAATGGGTTTTTCATAATAAACTAGGTTTTGTGCCTGAAAACTTGGCTCATGATCCGCTCTGCTGATCTGACAAGCCTGGAAAGGTAAAACCCTAACTTAGCCCATCCGTTCTAAAACGGGCTCTATCAAACGGACCCGATCATGCGACGTTCTTTTTTTTCTCAGAAAGGCTTTATAGGATCCGGACTTCTCTCCATTTTGTTTGTCTGTGGCGCAAGTGCTTACCTTGGGAATGCGCTTTACAAAGATCGAGTGGCCTTTAATCAGCTAGTCACTTCCAATAGCAGTGAGTTGCTCGTTACCACGACCCATCCCTTAGGGGGGTATCGTCAGGCCAATGGACGTGCTCTCTTTTTCAGCAGCGGCTCAGTCATCCTACAGGATTACAATCCCTTTCTTCCTGAAAGACAACTAACACTTAAAAACATCGAGGATGGAGCCATTTTCCCATGGCCAGATTCCAAGGCGGGTCTGAATCTTTGCTCGGAAAAACTCTGTATGAAAGTAATAAAGGCCAGTATAAGAAGTTAGGGCAGCCAATAATAAGCCTCCAGGGGCTTTAATTTCCCCCTGGTGCGTCCTTACCACAATTAGGTCGGGGGTGGATTTTCTCCTATTATTTTACTGACTATAGCGGACTCGACACTGGAGAGCCCCGCTGTGTCGAATACGCTAACAGCAAACCACCAGGTTCCATCACTAAGCCCCTCAATAACGTGCGTTACATTAGCGTATTCTGCCGCGCCATCGACTCTCACCTCATTAGACCAGGAATTTTGGTCCTTCCCATAGCTGATCTTGTAATAATCCAGTTCGCCCATAGCAATACTTTCACCGTTCTGCCTGGTCATAGGGGCCGACCAGCTTAAGCTAGCGGTTCGGACAACTGGCTCTGGCTCTGGCTCTGGCTCTGGCTCTGGCTCTGGCTCTGGCTCTGGCTCTGGCTCTGGCTCTGGCTCTGGCTCTGGCTCTGGGGTAGGCTCATTGGGAAGTACCTGCGCCGGCACTTTTGATACGCTCTCTTTTTCTGATGAATCCGACGATTCGCCGCAGCCAGACAGCGCAATGACCAGGGCCAGTACGACAGTGATATTCCTTTTCATAATGAACTCTTTGTATAATTTGACACATAGTATATCTCTAGTTATTCCGATAAAACCAATACTAATTTGGATTAATTGCCGCACATACCAAAGATTAATTAATTAATTGCTTGCCAGTTATAACGGCACATTATTGCTTTATTGTACATTTTTTTGTTGACAGAGTTATTTTTAATGATATAATATCTCTTATATTATACACGTTCTTCTAACGGAGATTTCATGTCAGAGCTAAGCTTTACACAGTGGGCTGAACGCCTTGAAAATATTGGCGTTAGCGCCCCTTATCTTCGTCCTATTCGCAAAATGGTTATTGAGGTTGAAACGACCAGGGCGTCGATCGAACAGATCAAGGAGGACAACCAGGCCACGTCTGAGCGCATATCGAAGGCCAAAAAAATCCTACAGGAAATAATTGATAGCGCAGACCACTCTGTCAGCGGCATGGAATTTGCCATCGCTGTCCGAGAACGCATAGATACGTTCATTTACCCTGAATCCAAGGAAATCCTGTGAGCATCGCACCTATCCAAGTTGAGTTTTTCCGTGATGAATTTGTTACTGAGGTTACCCGTGAAATTCTATCCGGGGGTGGTGATTTCATTGACATCAATCGACTGAATATCGTTCTAGATACGCTAGACCATGACAGGGCAGAACTTTTTGCGCTTGAGGCTGAGCAAAAAAAGCTTTTAGACATGGTCTCCGTCGTCTTTGATGGGCTTGATTGGCTTAAAGGTGGCGCATTCCATCAAGATCCCAAATACCTATCCGGATGCCTGAGAGAAGATCTGCGCCGCCTGTCGGTACTTGAAGGTTTATCGTGAGCTTATTTACTGGTGCACCGGCATCGCCCGAAGAGTTCATTAGCAATCTTCCGACTGCCGAGGCGATCAACCTCTACTATCAAGGCACGCTCGGCCGAAAGCTTGATGATGACCTTGCGGTGAGTCAGTTCACATGAATTATCCTAGCGGACCTGCTCCATCGATTTCCAGATTCTTTCAAAAAACACCGGCCCAAGGTTTTTGTTGCAGGAATTCCCGAGAACGTTGCCATCGTGTCTCTGGTTCTTTTAATGAAATGCGATCACGCCGTTATGATCGACCCGATGACAATTTTTGAGGGCAGAGCCGATCTTATTGCCACGAACCGAGTAGTCTCTATGGCCCTGGATAAAGGCCTGTATGTGGAGACCGACTCAAACCTTTCCTCAGCCTTCCCGGCCGAGACCGTCGGTCTGATGGACACGGTCCGCCGAACCATGAACCAACTCAAGGACATTCGTGGTCTTGTGACACCGCCTGATACCGTTGATGATTCTCTTGGGCACCTAGTCCAAGACTACATTACCAATATTTTGCCGTTCAAGGGGTGATCGCCCCCATATTCTGAACCTATTTGCAGATATCGTGACTCACTTTTCTTGACTTTTTTAATGCTATGGTATATAGTTATCGTCTTGAAATGTGAAGCCTAAACAAGCCATATTAATCTCAGGGTAATCCGATGTCTTCAGATAGCCGCAACCCCAAAGACTTTGTTCCTAATAAACACGAGTACAAGGCGTCTTATGCTGAAAAATTCGCGTGTTTGGAGTCGGCCATTGACCCCCAGAGAATTCCGGCTGGCCTAGAGTCGGTCGCTGACTCTCTGCGCAAGAAGCTTGCGGCTGAGAAAACTCGCTATCTGGCGTCGTTCGAAAATGAGCACGGCCGCCAGCAGATGCCTTCGATGGGCATTATTGAGACCTTCGCCGAAAAAACCGAAGAGCCCGAGTGGTTCTTCGGAAGCGACATCCGAGCTCGCAACCGAATTCGCGTCATTCTGAGCCAGGCGAGTGTCGATCCTCAGACTCAGGAAATCGTTAAGGAGTCCGTTATTTCCGAATCTGTGATGACTGAGAAGCAGTTTGCAGACATCATCAGCAGCCCGAATCGCGGCTCCGGCATGCCCGTCACGCAAACCGTTCGCCTGGGCCAGAAACTTGAGCCTTTCGATCCCAACAAGGACCAGAGCAAGCACAACGCTTCGGCGATCCTCTCTCGAATCGGTCTGGATGAGGGTCTTTCAAAATCCATTCACGAAACTCGAAAAGCCATTGAAGAGGCCCTTGAGGCCGGGCGCATACCAAAGAGCACGAGCAAGAGTCTGGCCCGTAATCTTGGCGCCATGGTGCGCAACCTGCCCAGAAATTCGGCGTTCAAAGTGGACCAGATCACCGAGATGTACGCCAAAAAAGTATCCGAAGCGACCCTGGTGATTCACCTGGACGCCCGGTCACAGCATAAGCAGCTGAAGCTCAAGGGAGACAAATAATGTACGCATTCCTCGATACATTGACGGACGACGAACGCAGGCTTCTTGGGCACCAGTGCATGACTTACCTGGACGACACACTGGGCGCACCGGAACCGAACAAGCGCTTTCAGTACGGCTTCTGGGACATGGGCGAGACCAGAGTCTCGCACGAGGTCATGATTGGCCGCGTTAAAATGACGATTCAGGGCTTTCAAAAATTCAATCTGGACCTCTATACCCCTAAACCTAAAGACTTTTCCATCAGTAGCGGATGCCTACACTTCATGGGAGCGTTGGCCAACTACCAGCCTGCCCGAGAAACCTTGTCGGATCGTGACATCGATTCCGAAGAAGATAACTTCGGAGTGATGTATTGCGGCCATAGAAACGGGTCTCGTCGTTTATTCGACCACCCGGTGGATGCCCATAACACGATGTGCTTCAGTCTGAGCGATGCGTCCATGCGCATCAACGGCGCCAACGACCCTGAGCGCAACGAAGTCCGTATCTCGGCGGGATTGCCTCTTTGGGAGATCGAGATGTCTCCGGAGCAGTTCGTTCGTATGATTCGCAGCGAATACTCAGAAGTGCCGTGCACCATCGGCCGTTCTTATGGTTATCTCAACGACGAACCGCCCACCGATTATCTCCAGGCCCGACAAGTGAGTGAGGACATTCGTCAGTCCGTTAATACAGCCATGGCGCCTCTGTCCGAGAAGGTAGACGTCGTCTGTCAAGAACTCATCAATGGCACGCTCAGCAGTAAGAAAAAGCTGATGGCTATGCTCGATTTGATCAATGAAATCGAAACCCACTGGGGTGAGCTTCAGGGGCATATTGAGAAAGCCCAGACCAGTGCTGTCGATCAGGTCAAATCGGAGTTCCAGAGCCGACTGATGGATCAGGTCAACAAGGACACCCAACAACTTCCCCACTCAGAGCGCCAGGCCTTGCTTGGAATGCTCCGGGACATTTGAGGTCAAGATTAAAGGGGCGAGGTTGTGACTAAGAAACAAAGAAACGCAGAATTGATCAATAAGCTTGATGGGTACCTAGAGGCTATTGATCCCCAGGATCTCTTTGAGGAATTGGAGGGTCGTTATGCTGATGGGCCAGCGTTGGAATCGGTGTTTGAAAATGAGCGTCATTTTCCTTCTGACCACACGTCACAGACTAGGAAGCCCCTGCCGGTTCCAGATATCCGATAGGAACCTCCACCGCGCTGGCAAGCCTTCAGAAGCTCCCTCAAACAGTTGTCAGACAAGCCAGCCACACTTAAGGTGAACGGCTTGCCTTTCGCTTTCCCCTGCCTCCTTAACGCTTCCTGAAGGCCAGAATGAGCAGTACCGGCGTCAGTATCAGAGTCACCGCGGTCACAAACACCAGGCCGCCGGCAATCGTGCTCGACAAACCCACCCACCACTGGGACGACGGCGCCCCAAACGACACCGTGTGCTCCGAGTAGTTCATGGTGATAGCCGCCACCATCGGCATCAGCCCCAGAACGGTCGTGATCGACGTCAGCATCACCGGCCGGAACCGATCCAGAGCCGAATTCATGGCCGCCTCTTTCACCGACATCCCTTTTCGCCAGTATTCGTTAAACGCGTCTATGAGGACGATGTTGTTGTTCACAACGATGCCCGCCAGGGAAATGACGCCGATACCGCCCATCACAATCACAAAGGGGGATCGAAGCACCATAAGGCCTAGCAGAACACCGGCCATCGACAGCACCACCGCACTGAACACAATGAGTGACTGGCGGAAGCTGTTGAACTGAAGCAACAGGACCGCCAGCATTAAACACATCGCCGCGGCGAAGGCTTTTTTCAGGAAGTTCATGGACTCATTTTGGCGCTCACTGTCCCCTTTCTCGAACATCCTCACGCCCACCGGCAAAGGCTCCTTGGTTAGAAGTTCCTTCATCACCGCCAGGCCCTCAGCCATGTTCTTTCCCTGCACGACGCCCGACTTGATTGTGTGGGACCGCTCCCCATCGATGCGGATGATGGCTCCGGAGGCTTGCCGGGGCTCGATTGTGGCAATATCCCCCATCATCACCGACTGTCCCGTGCCCGTATTTATCTTCAGGGCCATCATGGAGTTCAAGGATCTCTGACCTTCTGGCATACGACCCAGCACTTCGATCTCATCCGGGTAATCCAAGGGCCGGAGCTCAGCCAGCTTAAGGCCACCTGTGACCAGTTGCGCCCAAGCACCGGCGATCGCCAGGTCAACGCCCTGATAGGCCGCCAGCTCTCGATCAATATTAAGTTCCCAGTCAGCCACCGGTAAGGGCAAGTCATTGGAAACGTCTTTGAAGTAGCCGCTCTCCTCCATTAGGCCCTGGACATGACGGACCGCCTGAACCAACTTCTCAGAATTCGTCCCCCTCAACTCAATATTGACCGGATCACCAGAGCTCGGACCGCGGCTCGGCTTTCGAATCTCAACGATGATTCCCTTTATCTCGCCAACACGAAGCCGCAACTGCTCCTCAATGACCTTGCTACTCAAACGCTCATGCCAATCCATGAGGTCAATTTGTATGACCCCCACCAGATCCGCCGAATCACTGCTTCCGGGGCGTGAAACCACCCTGGAATAGTAACTTTTGACACCCTCAGTACCGTTTATTTTCGCCTGCACCTGGTCAACCAGATTTTCCTTTTCGGTGGTCGACAATGTGCCACGGGCCCTGACCTGAACCTGAAGGAAGTCTGGCTCCATAGAGGGGAAGAACTCAACGCCAGAGGAAAGCTTGGGATAGCTTGCAAAGATACAGACAATGATAATCAGCGCCATCATCAGTGTTTTCCAAGGATGATCGAGAGCCCAGCTCAGCATTGACTTATAGACCACCGGCGCCTTCACGGCTTCTTCCCTTGGCCCGGTCTTATTGCCCGCAATAAAACCCCCAATAAACGGAACCACCATCAGCGCCACAAAGATGGAAACCGTCAGGACAGTAATAACCGTCGCGGGCAAATAACTCATGAAATCACCGGTAATGCCGGGCCAAAACAGCAATGGGAAAAATACCGCCAAAGTGGTGGCTGTAGACGACACGATCGGCCAGAACATTCGGCCGGCCGCCCGGGTGAATGCCTGTCTTCCCGACTGGCCTTCTCGCAGGTAACGATCCGCCAGCTCTACCGTCACAATAGCGCCATCCACCAGCAAGCCAAGAACCAGAATTAGGCCGAACAGCACGATGTTGTTCAACGAAATACCCAGAAAACTCAAAACAATCATGCTGATCAAAAATGAGAACGGAATCGACAAGCCAACCAGAAGTGCCCGGCTCGTGCCCATAAACGCCATCACCACCAGAGAAACGAAAACGATCCCCGTCAGGATGTTGGCCTCAAGATCTCCCAGCATGTCACGAATATTCTCCGAGTCATCCTGCATATAGGTGGCCTGAATTCGACCTAGCCAAGAACCCCTCGACTCTTCAACGATGGCCTTTGTGCCATCGATGGCCGCAATAATATTTCCCCCAATACGTTTGGTGACCTCAAGCACGAGTGCTGTCTCACCATTGACCTTCGCCAGAGAAGAGTCAGTATTGAAAAGGGTTCGAATCTCAGCCACCTCGGAAAGAGTAATTACACGACCTTCAGTCACCATGATAGGCAGGCGTCGCAATTGCTCTTCTGTTTCAATCAGTCCAGGAACCTTAACCTTAAACTGACTGCCGGCCTGAGTAATGGATCCCGCCTGGATCAACTGGTTGTTGTTTTTGAACCTCGCCAGGACGGAGGACATATCGAGACCGTAGCCCTCAAGATTTTCCTTCGAGAAAAGCACCTCAACCTGTAGCGGACGCTCTCCTCGGATATTGACCTCAAGGACATCGGATAACGCTTCAACCTTGCGTTTGAGAGTACGAGCCTCATTAACAAGGACCGCCTCACTCACGGATCCTGACAAAGCAACACTGATAACCGGGAACAATGACACGTTGATCTCCCGTATCACGGGCGCATTAGCATCATCCGGAAGATCACGCGCCACCATGTCCAGCTGATCCTGGACATTCAGCTTTGCTTTAGCCATATCCACCCCAGAGTCAAACTCAACACTGAAATTGACCGATCCTTCTTGTGCGGTTGTCTTCAGGCTACTCAAGCCTTCAATACCCTGGATCGCTCGCTCAACCACAAACCCGATCAAGCGCTCTCCATCTTCAGGTGAAATGCCGTCCATAGAGATGCTAACGTTCAGTCTTGGAATCTGAACGTCAGGAGAGGCCTCCCGGGGGAGACTGATGTAACTCATCGCCCCAAGTATAATCATCGCGCACAGAGCAACACCGGTGAACCGGGCCCAGCCAAACGCCGCATCAAGAGCCCGCATTGCAACTGCCCTCGCACGACGTGGAGACTTTCTCACCGATGGAGACAAACCCGCCACCGCGGACAATCATTTCAACCTGTTCCGGCCAACCCTGGATAATGAGGCCCTTCTTGGAGTGTCGCATGGCTTTTGCCGGCAACTCAGAAACAAGCCCAGACTGCACAATTTTAACAACAGGCTCTCCATTCGTATTGATCTCAACCTGATTCCCGGCCACCCGGTGCACACCCGCAACTCTCTCAACGATTTTTATGTGTGCAATTTCTCCCGCGAGCTGATCCTGGCTGCCCACGGCCTTTACATCAATGGCTATCGAGGCGCCGTCAGCGGCCAGGATTGAGCTGATGGCCTGAATTTCACCCTTATACGACTGATCCCGGACCCATACGGTGACATCTTCCGACTTCGCCAGGCGAAAGAGATTCGCCATGGAGGGTGGTACCAGAACACGAACCTTCTTATCGCTCACCTTGGCCAGTTCCGCCAAAACAGAACCCGACGATACGTAATCGCCCTCTTTTGGAAGATCCAGTGGCAAGGCTCCCGTGACCGTGGCCCGAATAGTGGATTGCTGACGCTCTTCCTCAAGCGATTTCAGGTCGCTGGCGGCTTCGTCCAAATCTGTCTTTGAGGCGTTTAGCTCTGATAGTGAGGCAAATCGCTTAGTCACCAGTCGTTTTATGGATTCGTAGTTCTCCTGTGATTCACGAACCGAGCTCTGAGCCTTTTGAAGCCTCGACGTCAGCGTGTCAGACTCGACATGGAACAGGATGTCCCCCTTGTCGACAATTTGCCCGGGGCTTACCTGGATTCGCCTGACTGTCCCGGATACCTGAGACACGATATTCAGGGTGTCTGGCGCTGATAAGCGACCAATGTAGGAATGCTCCACCGAGAGTGTTCCAGACTGACTGATCTTGGTAATGACCTGAAAAAGGTTGTCGCTAACCTCTTCTTTCACGTCAGTGGTTTCAACAATTGAGGATTCTGGCGCAGAGGCCTGAACCTTCCAGTCCGCCGTCACCATCCATCCTGAAAAACCGGCCAGCACCAGTGCTGAACCCAGCGCTCGTGAATACTTCATTAGTTGATTCCTATAATAAATTATCAAAGCCATAGTATAGAATAATTATAGCAATATTTATAGCTATGGAATAACCATGGAGGCCCACTATCATTAGGCGCGAAAACACTTTGACACTTAATTTAAGTTATTGTGAGTCATTGAAACCACGTTATTTTTTCTTTATTATGGTATCAATAAATAATCATTAGACCGCCCCACCGCTTAAGGCCGGGCAGCTATCAGCCATTAAATAATCGAAGGGTTTGCAAGTGAGTGGAAAGATTTTAGAAAACTACATTCAGGAAATTGCCCGAAACATTAATAATTACTTTTTGATGTCTCGCGCCTACAACGCCAAAAATACTGAGGAATGTCCGCTTACTGTTGGCGATGAGATGGGTGGTCATTCCGGCTCTGGTCCGGCAACCTCATACCTGGCTGACCAAACCAAGCAAGCTTGTAGCAAATCCAACCGCTATTTTGTCGATGTAAAGGGCGTCGGGCGTCATTTTTACCATTTTCCCGAGTGGCAGCAATAACTTCCCTGGCAATATCAAGATCGAGGAAAAAACGGATGGTCGCTCGTCCGCTCAGGTTTCAATCATTGGTGATCGAGAGGGCGGCGGGCGCCTGATCGAAAACGAATAAGTCCTTTGTGACTCACTGATGGAATTGACGGCTTAATGATAACCGGGGCGAATCAGAATCAGGCTTTGCCTGTTTCTGTCCGCAGGGGCCAGGGGCTATCCTTCCTTTCAGACTTTGTCTTTTTTGAGTTTTTTTATGGCATCCTTAAAACTCGCTTTAACCTTATCCGCATCAAGCCAAGAGTCTTCATCCTCATCAAGGTCAATGTACTGCTCCGAGTGGGATTTCATCCGAGCCTGCATGTTTTTCTGCATCACTTCCATCGTGTCCATCATAGTCTTGAAGAAGTCCGACTCAAGAACGGTCAGTGACTTAAGGTACTCAGTCATCGCCTCATTTTTGCACTTCTTCGCTTCTTTCTTAATCTCCTTGGACAGGAAATCGTATTCAGCAAAATCTTCGGCCAGGGATGAGTAAGACACCTTGTTATGGGCTTGCTCCAGAAGGAATCTTAAGTTTATGCGAATTTGCGTCATTCGAATCTGCATCGGGACTATGACCGCACAAAAAGGACGAACCTCTTGCACCGATCGGTTAAAGGCTTTTGTCGCCTTTTCTCGCTTTTTGTAGTCGGCTTCAACCAGATTTTTTTCAAAATAATTTTCCATTTTGACAACCAGGTGCTCGCCAAATTGAGCATCTATTGCGTCCATAAGCTTATTCGCGCCCGGATATTCAAAAATCACGTAAGACATTATTTGCTCCCTTAATCCAAAATCAGTGTTTGTCGAATCTTTTTTCTTTTATTTTAAGACTTAATATATTATCGTAAAGTGAATTAAATCCAGTAAATTTGGTACCTTCATGCGTTTAACATTTAATGCTTTTGTCCTTGCCGCCAGCATATCACCAGCATTATCGACCGCCGATGTCATGCAAATCAGCGTGTCATCGAGCGCACTTCCGCACTCCTCTTGTGAGATAGACCCCCTCAGTGATGATGTTTTTCTAACTGGACATATAACGGGGAAAAAGACCCAATCTGACTGCGCTGTTTCCGTATCAAAACCTCGTTTTTTTGAGCAATACAAATACTGTGCTCTGAGTGGCCTTAAGGAGTATAACGACGAGAAAAACAATTCTGGTCGCAATCTTGGCTCTCATTGCAGTTTTGAAATCAAAGAAAACGATGTTGTGTTTAGTGCGTCCAGAGGCTTCGGCCTAAAAGAAGGTAGCTCTTCTTCTCTTTTCTGCATCTTTACGTGCATACAAAATGTTGAGTCTGGGGTGAAGCGCGGCAGGGATCTTCAGCTTATTAAATCGAAGCCGCTACTTCCTTGGGAGTAGCGGCAGATACTTAGGGCGTTGCTATCTTCCCCAGGGCATGAAATACCCCATTTCATCCGCGAGATCTACCCACTCATCGTCTGATTCCGGTTCGCTATTGAGAATGCTGGGCAACGTGACCTTGTAAACCCTGACGCCCAGACTACTGGCCCTGCTCTCGGCCATTGCATCCAGAGCATGGTAGGGTATTTCCATGTCCGTGCCAGGGTTGGTGGCTCCGTAATAAATCCCATCGACCACCAGAATGTCGTTGGATCCGCAGCCAAATATATACACGGAGTGATGCTCCTTGCCGTCTACTTCCAACTTGTCAAAGCAGGTCGCCTTAATCTCTTCGTACGGCTTGTCGAACAGCGCCTTGCTGAACACATGCAAGGCTTTATTGTAGCCGAGTGCATCAACACAGACGCCCGCCAGCTCCAATTCAGCAATAAGTCGCTTGGTGCCAGCCTTGATTTTTTCTTCGGTCATTACGAGTTTAACGGTCATAATCCAATCTCTGTGGTGTGTATCCAGCCGGTGAGCGCATTGCGACAACACAGTGAGTTTGGATGTGTTATCAGTCCTACGATTGCAGCAAGTTCGACAAACCCATTCAGGCGCACCCGCCACGCCTTGCTTAAGCGTTGATATAATTATACTCATAGTATGGAGTCTTGTCAATCATTTAAGCGATTATAGCAGGTGGAATGAGGGACTTGCCGATGGCGGCGAGAGGTTTCTTGTTTCAAATGCGGAAACGGCCCGGAAAATAAGTTCCGGGCCTAGAGTGCAGGTTTTAAGCGAATTCAGGCTAGTTGTTTTTCCGCAAGATTGACAAGTTTTTCCTTCGCCTCACTTTTGGTTTGAGCTTTTTCTTTCTGGTTTGAGGCCTGGCCATCCAGGCCAAACAAGTATAGCCCGTTAATCGTGGTGGTTACCCACCCGATGATCTTGTTGTCTTGAACAAGGGCAATTCCGCCAACTGTTTGTTTCCACTTCATCAGATATTTCGCGAGAAACCCCGTCCTTCAGGTCGGGGAGGGATAGCGCGTCGGCGTTAGCCGATCCTGTTCCCGCTCTCCTTTTTTCAGTGCTATCAAGCGTTAATGTAAGTGCCGGTCTTCCCCGGCTGTCAGCCCGTAAAGGCCTTGTGACGCGGATCTTGCGATCCATCTCCCCCTCGCCAATCCGCCACGCCTTACTTAAGCGTTTAGATAATTATACTCATAGTATGTTGTCTTGTCAATCATTTAAGCGATTATAGCAGGTGGAATGAGGGACTTGCCGATGGGGCGATAGGTGTCTTTTTTTCGAATATGGAAAGCGGCCCGGAAAATAAGTTCCGGGCCTAGAGTGCAGGTTTTAAGCGGCTTGTTGCAACTCTTCGAAATCCGCCTCAAGACGCTCACACATCTCCTCAATGACTTCTTTTAGGTCTTCCATGGATTCGGCCCGGAAGTTCTCCCAGTCACAGACACCCCATGTACCGCAGTGGGCGGACTTGGCGCCACACCCACCGCAAACTCGTTCATTGACGCCGAAAAACTCGACCATGAAGAAGTCCCCTTCGCCATGAAAATGAGCCTGAATCTGCTTCTTCTGACGTATGTCGGTGAGCGTCAGTTTCAGCATGGGCTGGTTGTTCAGGTACGCTTCGATTGGGTGGTTCATGGTCGCTCGACTCCGTTGTTTATTGTATGTTTAATATTATACTAATGACCTCCACTTTGGTCAACCTTTTTATTGAACTTAATTTACTACTTGATAATCTTTTTTCTTGATTTTATTTTGTTTTGTGGTATGATTATAGCTCGATTAGGCAATGCCATTCGGATCTGGCGAGATCGCCCCGCTTACCCATAACGGGTACGGCCAAAACGCAATGACAGACGTTATTTCTTCCGGGCTTTTCCTGACGTTGCCCGGGCAACAAGCGGACCCATATGCAGCACCAACGGAGAAAGCTATGAATCTTATCGACACCGTTTCCAGCAAAAACCAACTTCTTGCCGTTCGCGATCACTTTCAGTCCACCCTGAAACACAGCTTGGGCGCTCGCCTAGGCAAAGCCTTCGGCCAGCGCAACTTTGATGAGTTGACCGCCAAGCTTCTTGGTGCTGCCGACTTCAATACCGCTATCGGTGTTGTCACCAAGCACACTCAGGCTGAATCATCTAATGAAGCCGATCACTACATTGTGGCGAGTGATTACAACGGTTTCTGTGCGGTCATCGCCGGCCTGCTGTATAAGGATTATATCAACGAAAACGAGCTGTATGAAATCACCGACGAAGTGGTGTTTGAGCACATCGGAACCTCGAAGTCGGTGTCCAATGACATCAACAATCAGGGCTACGAGAAGCAACTTTATGAGCTGAACGCCCGTTGCGCCATCTCCGCCCTGTACTTTCCGCTCTCTGAAGTGACCGGCGTCACCGTTCCAGACCTGAAGCGATGCGTTCTGGAGGCGTCACAGTCCCGGATTAAAGTCTTCGACGTCAGTCAGTGCACCGGCTACTGAATCATTACGGCGGGGCCTGGCTCCGCCCTCTTCAAGCAACAACAAACGACCATTGATCAAGGAACACAATATGCTTACCGCCTTTGAATACCTGACCATCATTTCCGCCAGCATGCTGTTCGGCATCCTTCTGTTCTCCGTCATGATCAGTGCTCGACGGTCATTGTTCGAAGAGGCCACATCAAGCGCTGAGGACTTTTCACTGGCCGGCCTTGCCAAGGGTATCCGACTGATGACCGGGGCCCTGGCCATGTTCGTATCCGGCTTCGTGGCCACCCTCATGTTACCAACCTTCATTCTCGACAGTGCCTGGTTCTACGGTTACCAGTGGGCAATCCTGGTAGTTGCCCTGGTTGCTCTTGTTCGCGCTTTTCTCAACTTTGGACTTCACCAATCTCAAGACCAAATCACCGAGGGTACGAGCTCCAGCTCTTCCAAAACGTCCGATTCTGAGGCTGAATCGGCTGTCGCTTAATCCTTAATCCACTTTTCAGACGGAATCTTCTATGTTCATTTTAACGCTCGTTCTCTCGGCAATCGCTGTCGTCATACTTTCTTTCGTCGTGATTATATTTGGAGGTGCACGTAGCAAGCGTCGTCGATTCGACAACCGCAAGCTGATCGACTCACGAACCTTTGACCAAGGTGACGGCGATGTCGCCTACCTGAAGTATGGCCAGGGAGATGAAGGGGAAGCCTCATCCCGCTGTGTTACCTTGGAGCTGCATCGGGCCAACGGTAGCGTGCTAAAATCCTTCTGGGAATTTGACTCGCCGGATTACTTCAGTGATCGTGAAAATCGAAAACTGGATCGTCAGGTCTACGACTTTTTCTGCGATGCAACGGAAAAAGAAACACGGAACGAATGCAAAATTCTTATTGAGAAAGGCCATAAATCTCTTTCGGGCCTCGGCATTCTAGGTTATTCCGACGAAATTCAGCCTGCGAAATAATGCCTTCCCGCTGAATGAAAACCCCTGGAGCAATCACTTTCCCGGGGAAATTTCCTTTTCCCATAACGATAAAACGACAACCTTAAGTCATGTTTGTCGCTTTTCCGCTCATCCGTCATCCGTTCGGTTGACGATAATATTCTTTTTTTGTGTGGTTTTTGATCACAAGATAGTTTTCGTCGTGATATATTAGAAAAAACGATGAAGGAAAACTATCATGTTAGTTGCCGTCTTTACTGCGTTTGATTCACTGGATCAGGTTCCCTGGTCTTTGGGGTCGGCTGTGGACATTATTCGCGCTGACTATGAGTTGAATCTTGATATCTCAAAACGACCTGTCCCGCCTTTCAAAGTGACCCTCACAAAATGTTCGTGCGTCGTGGGCCGAAGCGGCACCAGCCTGGTTTACATGGAGCGTGACAAAGCGTCAAATAAGGACATCGAACACGTCGTCTCGATTCGCTACGAGGTGGGTCGCCCGAAGCTGTCTCAATGGCAGTCCGTCGATGGTCGCCTCACCCTCGCTGGCAGTATCCATGTGCTCACCGAGGACAGCCCAAAAGCCGAAGCCCAGGCTCGGCGATGGATTGAGGATGCTCAGAGGGAACTGATGGATCTGATGGAGGATTTCCGCCTCGTCAAACACAGCGGTTAGGCAAAGCCGACCTGAAATTGCGCTCTCTGTTGACTTATATCCTTTCCATGACTATAATTATCTTAAGTTTATAGCCATGGTGATTGAGGGATGAGTGATTACGCACCAAGAAAAATCTGGCCCGTTGGTACCGCTTTTAAGTCCGGCGATAACGGGCTTGCGCTTTCCTTTATTGGAAATCCATCACGACGAACCGCCTTCTTTGAAGCCTTTTTGGGCAATAGCGCCAGTCTAAACTACATGGTTAGAGGCGAAGGCCCTACTGAATTGGTCGCCGAAGACGATGCCTTCCAAAAGTTTCAGTCCATCTCCTCCTGTTCTCATGAGTTTGTTCGCCTGGGCGACGATGGCCGGGGCCGATGTTCTATCTGCAAGGTAAGCTCTAACAGCGCCCTGGAAGACCTGCGTCGGTGTGGCCATTGTGAATCGTGTAGCGCTATTTATTCTGTTGAGGCACAAGTTGTTGCGGGAAATCCTGCTGAAAAGCCAACGTGGGCCTGTGAGGGCTGTTATTTTAAACACTACGCTCCATTGCTCATTGATCCAGGCAACAACGCCCCTGACCCCTATCAGACGGATCGTGGACCATCCGAGCTGTACTGGTCGAACATCTTGCTGAACACGATCATGGTGGTCGCATTCTCGAAACTGCAAAATAATTCAAGCAACGGCCACCTGGATCTTGTGCTCACGGCCGAGAGTCCTGAGCTCCGTCAGGCTCAACTTGAAGGCACCACACAGCGAACGGATGAGATGCTCATGAGGATTTCTCGTGATATCTCTCCGGAAGTGTTCAAATCGGCCGGAAAAGAGTGGGCCCAGTGCTTCGATTTTTCCGCCGAGGCCGAATCGAGCTCGGCACGAAGCGTTGTGGTACCGGCCGTAGATCTGATGATTCGCCTGAGTGAGCATCGTTATTCCGGAACCGACCCCCATGACGATAAGGCCACGGATGTTCTAAAAAGACGTCTGGTGTCCGAACTTTTTCGATCCATGACCCAGGTAATACAGTCCTACTGGAGTGCCAATCCGAATTCCGGCACCGATCGAGAACGCAATAGCATGCCCTCAGAACTCAGAGGGGAGTCACTCAAAAATTTCTGGAATGAATAAACCACTCTTTCCTGACGAACGAGTGTCCTGAGAAAAACAATGAGAGAGATTTTAATGGGTTCTGTTATTTTGCAGCCAAGCGCTTTCATCAAAGAAGCAATCCGTTTCGCCACTTGGGCGCACGCCTCTATTGATCAGCGGCGTAAATACACCAACGAGCCTTACATTATTCATCCGGCGGCCGTCGCCCGGCTCGTCTCATGGATTACCGACGATGAGGCCATGATCGCCGCGGCCTGGCTGCACGATGTGGTGGAAGATACACCGGTCACGATTGATGAGATTCGCTCAAAGTTTGGCGACGATGTGGCCAGCCTGGTGTCCGATCTGACGGCCGTTTCAAAGCCGGAGGACGGCAACCGAAAGACCCGTAAGGCCATTGACCTTGAGCACACAGCCACGGCATCTCCCCGGGCAAAAACCATTAAACTGGCGGACCTGGTGCACAACCTCGGATCGGTCGCTGATCATGACAAGGCATTCGCGGTAATGTACATGCGTGAAAAACATCTCCTGCTGGCGGTTCTTTCCGAAGGCGACAGCCGGCTTTTCGGTCGGGTGTCTACGCTGGTTTCAGACTATCTCGGATCAGAACCGATCAAGCCTGGCGATTGCTTTGTTTGACTTATTTCATATTTTGATATATTATATTGCCTTATTTATTATCTCCGAGTAAGTTTTATGATCCAGCCAAACATCCCTGTCTACGACGTGCTCAAGAGCAATCAGGATGCGTCCGTTAATTTTGTACGTGATATGGCTGTGGGCAAGCTTGAGGCGCGTTTTGTACAGCGCACGGATGAGTATTTCATCGTGTATCTAAGCGCCCAGTCTGGCTGTTTCAAAGCCTGTCGGATGTGTCATCTGACCGCCACCGGTCAGAATAAATACCAGAACACCACGGAATCTCAATTCAAAAGCCAGGCGGACATCGTCCTGAAGCACTTTGATGAGAGTGACGCAAAGGCTGAGCGGGTGCACTTCAACTTCATGGCCCGCGGTGAGCCTATGGACAACCCTTTGCTGACTGAGCAGTCCTCTTCCGTGCTTCAGCCACTTGCCGACCGAGCCATTGAACGGGGACTGGGTTACCGATTTCTGATCTCCACCATCATGCCCGACACGATGGTCGACAAGGACCTGGTCGCCATGTTTCCGGATGCCGAGCTTTACCCGGAGATATTTTATTCCATTTACAGCGTCAGCGCAGACTTCCGCCGGCGCTGGCTGCCCCGGGCCATGCCCCCAGAACAGGCCCTGGAAAAGCTTTATCGCTGGCAGATGGCCACCGGAAAGGTGCCTAAAATTCACTTTGCCTTCATCGAAGGCGAAAACGATTCCGAACACGACGTCCGTACCATGTGCCAGGCCGTGATCGACTCAGGCCTGAAGGTCAACTTCAACATCGTTCGTTACAACCCGTTTTCCGAGAAGTATGGCAAAGAAAGCGAAATGGATGTGATTGAGCGCAACTTCAGCATTATGGATTCCATGCTGAAGCCTGATTTTGCCACGATCGTGCCGAAGGTTGGACAAGATGTGGCGGCTTCGTGCGGGATGTTCGTCCGATAAGAAACCTGACCAAGGAAAAGCACGATGAGCTGTGATACCGATCGCCATGTTCGGCTGGAACTGCTGGCGGAGCTGATGCTCGCCAACCCCGCACGGCGCATAAAGCGCCTGCAACGGGAAGCGTTGAAGTTCTACCCTCTTGGCAGTAAGGAGGCAATCCGGCACTGGATGAGCTGGCGCACCGCCTTCGCGGCCGCCGATATCGCCAACGACAAGTTTATGTCCGAAATTAAGGAAGTTGCGTGAAACAAATGACCAAGATTACCGGCGCCGAATGGAAGGCGTTTTATGGCGACAAGACATACTGGCCAGAAGAAAATGGATTTTGCCATGACGACGTTCTTATTCATCTTGATGGCGAGCCGTCTGATCAGATGATGGCTTACCCATATTCTATACCCAACACCTCGCTGCTCGAAATCGAGTGTGGTTACATCATGTCCAGAAGCGGAGATTACGTGACCTCACTCGAAGCTTACGTCGAGAAATGGAAGAAGGAACAGACGGTAGCCTGTTTCGTCGTTGAGTGCGATAAAGACAAGCTTCAATCCGTCCAGGTTGCGATCAAGGCCGCCGGCGGCAAGGTGATCGAATGAACGTCGCCAATGCCCGCTCTTTTTGCGATCGCTACGGGATCACTGATGCCGGCTCTGATGACCAGGCTATTAACATCGCCGAAGCTCTTGCGTCGGCTTACCAGGTCGGCGGCATCGATACGACGGCCTTGGACTCCAAGGCCGTCAAAGGCCATGTCTCGGTTAAGGATTTCGTCAGGGAAGAGCAGGACCGACTGCGGGCTTTCGTTGAGAACTACGCGAAAGGCCATGCCAATAGCGCGGAAGGCTACCCGTTAACGATCCCGCTGGAAAACGCCGGCGTTCTAAGCGAAATGGTGGAGTTGACGGATATCCCGAAATCGGATGGCCTTATGGATTAGCGATTCTCGCCGGTCCAGTGACAACTTTCAGTGTGACATCTACTGTTAAGAATGCTGCTATGGCGGCATTTTTAGGTTTAATTATCAACGAGTTAAAATTGATGAACATCTCCGACGAAGAACTGCTGCGCAATATTTGGATCAACCAATTACGAATCCTGGCTGGAAACGTCACTGTCCGTCATTGTAGCAGCAGGTTTGGTGTTGTCAGCGACGACGAATACAACTTTTCTCGGGTGTCTGCCCAGGCCCGCATCAGTTGTGACCGGATCACGGAGACCCTTGGACATGCTCAGCTCAGTCGCCGTATTCGACGCCTCTGCGACCGAGGTCATATCCGCGCATACGGAGGCAAGGACATGCCTCACTTTTTCATTACAGGTGTCATGGCCATGGAAGCCTTTCGAGAAGCCCGGCATTGGTGGATCAATAAAGGCGTGCCGACAGGATGGACGGGCGAGGGAAGCTACAAGTCGAGCCCACTCCCCGCTCAGGAAGATATTATGAAATGGGAGTGCGAGGACCACCTTGTCCGCTTCTTTGGCCGGAAGGATTTCAGGCTGTCCGCAACCAAAGCCCACCATAAAGCCGCTTAATAAAAATTTGGCGATCCCTCAGAAAGAGAAGTTGGCCGCTTCCTAAGAAAAGAAGGGAGTGGCAGGACCCCCTGGCCTCTGCGCAACGCGCCCAAATATTCCTAGCAACCTCACATATTTCTAAAAACCCCAGCCGTCCAGCTGAGGACAGTTATTGATTCCAAACATAGGGGCTGTAACTGAAGCGATTAATATTAAGCTTGGGATAGCACTTCTGCCCTCTCTTGATTTCTCAGTCAAAGCTTCAATCTTGTCATTAAGGCTATCAGCGCACTGCTTGACCTTCAGTACATCCCCATTACCCAGCAATACGTTGTACTTATTATCACCTTCTGAGTCGTACCCCACTCCCATAGCCCATCGAAGTTCATAGGGTGACAGTGTTGCAACACTTTCCTGGAACGCTTCCTCAGCACCTTCTTCGTCTCCTTTGCTCTCAAGAGCTGTAATATTAATCAGCCAGAAAACTCCTAACCCTTTAATAACGTCCTCATCACCCAGCTCCAGCGCCATACGGACGCCCTCAGAAAGATCCTCCTGGCTTGCCATGACCTGCACCATCTCACCGATGTCCAGGCCAGCCTGAGTCATTTCATCATTAGACCAGGATACAAAACTAAAATGCAGGGCCACTAAAATCGCGCCAAAAATAAACCCAAAGAATATGGCTCTTTTTATTACTGATTTTTTGGGCTGATGCTTTTTCGGTATTTGGTCCCATCGTGTCTCAGGGGCGTCCTTAATTCGCTCACGCATCGTATCGTACGTCATTATCATTCAATCCTAATTTGTCCGCTTCGCGGAGGGTCCAGTCACAGCCTTCGCAGGTTGCAGGGTACGAAAAACATGTCTGAGTAAAGAAGCAGCATCCTGGCCAAAACCTGGTCAGAAATACTGTTTTTTTCACTCTTTTTTCTTGTCGTTTTGCTTTTGACCTGGGCGCTCAGATCCTCATTGCACTGATGGAGTAACGCCCGGGTTCGGCTGCTCATGATAATAATGGGTGGCAGCTCCCTTCCTGCGGCTTTTTCTGCCTGAACGGCCTCACGGGAGAATCCAACGATGTATTCTTTGTTCACGCGGAGAAACATAGCCATCTGCTGTGGGTCCAGATACTCCAATGCCTCAAAGAACACATTGTCACGCGGCTCGTATTTCCCCTGGCGCTCATAGTTGGACATCTGCATGGACCAAGCCGCCGCGTACTGCTTCATTCTTGGCTCAGCCAACATAGCCTCGACCACCGCGGCACGCTCTTCAACGGTTTCAAGCTTATTGACGGACATCAGCCTGGTGAGATCCTCCTGTCGATCGTCCATAGCCCTTTCTGTGAATGAATCGAGTACAAGCATCAACATCAATGCCGTAAGGAAAAAGGCCATTATCCCAATAATGGCTACCGGTAACAGTTTTCTCATTTTTTTCTTAGGCTCTGTCATCCAACCCACTTTTATATTGTTTAAATTAAATTATTAGACCTTTATTGTATTCTATGCATTCATTTAATATCAATAGCATGAGCCACTCTTAAAGAGATAATATTGATTTTGATGCGATTACGGGATAGGATTGATTGGTGGTTTCCATTTAAACCTATCTAAGGGGGTTTCATGACATTAAACTACAAACTAAGCAGCCAGGACTTCACCATTACCGACGGCATAACCACCGCCGTCGAGGCTCTTGTTTCCAAGCTCAACTCCCACCACTCCGTTCAAAGAACCGATATCGGCTGCCGTAAGATGCCTGACGGATTCCATGTCAGCATTACTGCGAAAGCAGAGCACGACGACGCTGTTCACTGTGAAGTGTCAGCAAAAGACCTCTACACCGCTTTCTCGATGAGTAAGGCAAAATTGATCCGCCAGCTCAAGGACCAGAAAGAAAAAAAACAGGACTTTCATCGGATAACCGTTCAGGAGGCGTTGGTTGCCAGCCCTGACTAGTGATAAAAATGAGCCAAAGAGTGGCCCCAAGCCTCTTTTTGGTTTTACCTTGGTCGATCTTCTGCTGCTGGCAGTGATCATTACTGTTTCCTTAACGCCAGGCTCTATTTGGTCATGACGAGCTCCCTGGAAGACATTAAATTGCTCAAATATCGCTCAATCCATTGATTTATTTGAATTTGATTGACATTCCATAGCAATATTTATATACTTGCTTCTATCGGATTTCAAAGCAACCCGATCCCAAAAATTAACGGAGATGTTCTATGAAAAAAGTACTCATTGCTTCCGCCATCGCTGCAACCATGGCTTCCAGTCTTGCTTTCGCCCAGGATACCGCTCCAAATGAAGGTGCTTTCTACGTTGGCGTAGTCACTGCTGACACCGGTCTTGACGACAACGCTGTTGCCCTGAAAGGTGGTTACAACTACGGCCTGGAATCTCTGATGGCGGGTCTGTCTCTGGATTCAGAATTGACGATGTCGATTGTTGACTCCGAGCAGGAATTTGCTTCTGACACTGCTGAAGTCAGCTATTGGTCTGCCGGATCCTTCGCCCGCTATACCTACGGCCTGGATGCAGTCGTACCTGGTCTTGAAGTGTATGGCCGCGCCGGCCTGGTCTACATCGACGTTGAACTTGACTCTGCCTCAACTGGCAAGATCAGTGATGACAGCTTTGAGTTTGGCTACGGTGCTGGCTTGAGCTATCAGGTTGCCTCACAGGTTTCAGTTTACGCGGACTACACTGGCATTAGCGATCTTGACGAAGCAAGCGTAGGCATTGCGTACAGTTTCTGATAAAGAAACTTTTACGATGAAGAAAATTAAAAAAGGGGCCCTCTTGGGTCCCTTTTTTTATCTTAATTTTGGATAAAGTATTTTAGTATTATATCGATAGCCTGACACCAGGAAAAAAATCCTAACTATCGAATTTTTGCAACAAAGACTTGACATTGCAGCCTCTGAATATATACAGGGAATTGCTTGTCTTATTTTTATACGTCATAATATCATAAACATACAGATAGAGGTTTTATTTATGACGATAAAAAGATTTCTCTTATCGTATGCCGCCTTACCTTTCCTGTTGGCGGCGCCGGCTTTTGTTCATGCGCAAACCTATACTTTTATGATACCCCTTGATGGATTTTATTCTGCTGATAGTGCTCCTGCTGGAGCCTCGCAGATCGAGTGCGGGGATTCCCATTGCTACGCGCTAGTCGACGGCAGCGTCTGGTCGGTTGGTTTGAATAGCCGTGGACAGTTGGGTTGGGGCGGCACGACAAGCCAGTCCACCTGGGGTTACGCTAACCTGTCCGGCGTGTCCGAAATTGCAGCTGGACAATATCACGGCTATGCCCTCAAGACCGACGGCAGCGTCTGGTCGGTTGGGTTTAACAGTAATGGCCAGTTGGGCCGTAACGGCACGACAGATCAGTTCACCTGGGGTACGACAGGCCTGACCGGCGTGTCCAAAATTTCCGCTGGGTCCGCTTACGGCTACGCTCTCAAGACCGACGGCAGCGTCTGGTCGGTTGGTTTGAATAGCCGTGGACAGTTGGGCCGGAGCGGCGACGGGACCACCTGGGGCGCCACCACCCTGTCCGGCGTGTCCGACATTGCCGCCGGGCCATCTCACGGCTACGCCCTCACGACCGACGGCAGGGTCTTCTCGGTTGGGTATAACTGGGTAGGCCAGTTGGGCCGGAGCGGCACGACAGACCAGTCAACCTGGGGCTACACTGGCCTGTCCGGGGTGTCCAAAATCGCCGCAGGAGGCTCCCACGGCTACGCCCTCAAGACCGAAGGCAGCATTTGGTCGGTTGGGTCTAACTGGATAGGCCAGTTGGGTCGGAGCGGCACGACAGACCAGTCTAACTGGGGTGACGCCAACCTGTCCGGGGTGTCCAAAATCGCCGCAGGAGGCTCCCACGGCTACGCCCTCAAGACCGATGGCAGCGTTTGGTCGGTGGGTTCAAATAGTTCTGGCCAGTTGGGCCGTGGCGGAGACACTAACACCTGGGGTGCCACCACCCTGTCCGGCGTATCCGACATCGCCTCTGGGGGTTCGCATGGCTACGCCCTCAAGAGCGACGGCAGCGTCTGGCCGGTTGGCTATAATTACTACGGTCAGCTGGGCCTGGGCGATACCACCAACCGATCAATCTGGACCCAGTTAACGGATCCGTTCATCACGCCTTAACAGATTTTAAGATTCACTGGACCCGCTTAAGATCGGGTTTTTTAATTTAAGAAGTGAAATTTTATTCGTTTTTAATTTGTTTGAAAATGGCTACTTTTGTCGAATAAACCAACTCATTGATCATTATTGAACCTTAAAAATAATATAAAATATGTTATTCGCCATCACTGCTTTATTAATCGACTTGAAATTGAGAGGCTTCTGGTTTGCCCGTGGCCTGATTGTGGCTCTTGGGTTAATGTTTGGGGTCATACTTAAAGAATACGGATTTGATACCGCCACCATTTTGATCAGCTGGTGTATTCTTTACGTCGCCAAGGGCTTAAGTTTTTTGTCCGTGGACTCGCTGAGCCCTGAACGCCAACACCGGATTTCCAATGTCGCATGCTTCCTGGCCATAGGCTGTGCAGTCCTCATGGCGTTCGTGGGCATAAACCTGGTCGTTATGTCGGCGTTCATCGTACTGCTCCAACCCGCCATTCGAGAAGCCATACACGATGGCACGGTCTACGTTCGGGAACGCGGTGACTGGCCGCTGGGTGTCGATGTTGCCAGCGCCCTGTCCAATGAGATCGGAAAGTCTCTGGGGGCTGCCCTGATCAGTGTGGTTGGCCTTTTGATGGCAATGGGCGTCAGCTGGCTGATGGTCGGACTTGCGGCCTTCAGCCTTATCATTATCTGGGGGCACCAAAAGCCCGCCCTTCCCGACATCTCCTCTGAAAAGACACCTGCCAGGGCGGCTCATCCAAGAATAGGGCCCGTCGCAAAAGGCTTCCTATGCATGAGCTTCATCCATAACGGCGTTTTTTTTGCCATTCAGAGTTTTTTGAGCCTGGCTCTGTACGACCTTCTCGTTGAGGGCGGTTTTGGCGCTGACATCATCGGAACGTTAGGCCTGATGCTGACCGCCATGATGATTATAGGTTTGATGGTTTTCAGTTGGTTTCGAAAGCGTGCGGGTACCTTGACTGAAGGTCACGGCCGTTCCCCCATGCTGGGTTTCGCACTCGGAAGCCTTGCGCTATTGGCAAGCCTGAGCTTTGTGGTCATTGGCTTATGGCAATCCGGTCTTATCGGGTCCGGTCTTACCGCATTGTTGATCGGCACCCTGATGGGAATGCTTATGGCATTTGGTGGGTTTTTCACGCTAGGAGCCTTGCAACTACTCGATGCGATCTACCGGCATAAGGCCCCGTCAGAACGGAACGAATGTCGCAAGCGGGTGCTTCACCTAAATATGATGATCTGCCAGTTCTCTCCAGCGATGGTGTTGCTCGGCATTTATGGCGCAAGCCTGCACTTTGAAACCTTGTCGGACCTCGCGTACATCGTCACTGGCTTGATTGCTGCCGTAGAGGGGATGATGGTCTTATTTTGCTTGTCCCTGTCCAGGGCTGGACTAAACATCCAAAAACCTATTACGGCCTCTACGGGGGGGATCCCAGGAGCCTCCTCGCCCTGCGGGCCGCTTTGAAATATTTATCAGACGCCCATTCTATAGTAGCCAGTTCTAATCAGCTGCTGTCTCATGTCTTCCAGCATCTTTAGTCGCTTCATGTAATCAGCCTCACCGGTGTATGAAAAAGTGGCTCCCTCATACGGCAACGTTTCGTAATCGAATCGACCTTCTGATTTCCAGATTTCGACCTCAAGACTCATGCCTAAATACATTGATGCAGAACATAGAAATAAAGAACGATCACATGTAGGTTGGCCGTTTGTTTTTTCAACAGCTTCCGCAACTTGCTGGTAAGTCCAACCATTAATGATATCCTCACGCTCTTCTCTTGAGTAGTAATTAGCTGCTGGAATAGTCATATTTAAACCTGCTTTAATTTTATAAACTCATTTAATAAAAAGAAAATGTGCAAATATACTTCAGTTATTTAAACTTATTATAAACTACAATAAATGTCTAGATTTAAAAATAACGCTTATGGGAAATAGCGTCCACATTTCAAATATTGGAACATCCAGGATTGTCGGCTATACTAATAATGGATTTTTTATTTAATTGTGTTAAATATTTTTATAAAAGTATTTAAGTCTATGGGCTCATTCGGCAGGCTTTAAGTCAAAAGTTGGCTGCTTGGCTGCCGACAATGAGATCAAATTCCTTGTTATTTTTTATAAAAATAACCTAAAACAACCGAAAGCATTCCCCAAAAGGAATCTAGCAATGATCAATGAGTATCAATTGAAAATGGACAGCTACACCCTTGGGCTGCGAGACATCGCAACAAAACGCTCTATTTCAGAGCGAAACGCAATGGAAAAAAACAAAGAAATTATAAAGAATAATCTGGATGAAATATCGCCGCTCTACGTCGTCCCCATACGGACAACTGGACCAAATAGGAAAAGAATTAAAGAGGCTGCGACAAAATACCTTTCGCATATAGATAAAGAACTTGAAAATGAAGGGCACGAAAGGATCGACAAACGGGGTCGTCGTAATCAAGGGCTGACTTTTATCGCAAATTGTCTTCTTGAATTAATGGCTGATCACATTGAAAATCAGATCAACCAAGAAGACTACCCTCATCAAAAAAATCTAAACGAAATGTTTGAAGAGGTCTTTAGTCCGTACATAAAAGAACGAAGGATAGCCAGGGACTACTAAACATAAAAAGAAGAAATAATTGATCACTGCATATTTTCTGTGTAGAGTTAAATTATCACTCTTTGCAAATTAGCATAGTTTGATCTCGATATCGCACTCTGGTGCGACTTTGTCCCAGCCATTTTCAATGCGTTGGGATTTTTTTATTAGAAATCCAAAATCCTATTAACTGAGACCAACAAAACGCTGAAAAAGTTGAACAGCAACAAAACAATAAATAAAATCCAGTAGTTTGATTCGGCATTTTCACAATTTTGCACATTAATAATTTTATGATATTATTTATTTTTGATTGAAAAAATATAAATTATTGAGTTAAATATTATGAGCGAAAAAGGATATTACAAAGTTATTAGTCCTACAGAGCGCCTTTGCGTAAAAACTGAAAGCAGCATAGTTAAAGGCTCGAAAGGCATTCGATTCACTTTAGTTAGAAAGTTTATTAATTCTTCAAGTGAAAGCGAAAAAGTGATTAGCGAGATTTGCTTAACCATTCGTGAAATTAAAAAAGTGGGTAACAAAACTAAAATCATCGAAGATCTTATGGAATTCAGGGAGATTAAAGCATGAGTCTCTATGTAAAAAAGTTTTTTAAGCTAAAAAGTAAAAAATATTCATGCCCTATTAAGAAAGATTGTGATCCTACAAAAAAGAAAAAAGACCTAGCCGAACTTGATCCATCTGCAAAGCATGACTACAAAAGGCTAACTGTAACACTTAATGAATATGAGACCAGATGCCTTGAGCTTTACGCTCGAAAAACAGGTTTAAAACAAGCTCAACTCTTCAGGTTAGCAATGGTTAGTGCTGCAACAAAAGCGATTGGCGAAGATTGAAACCGAAAAACACTCTCCAAGTGTGACCCCTACCCTGGCTAACCGGGGTTTTTTATCTCTGAATTATTTTACTTTATTTAGTTTATGAAATATTTACTTTTTACTATTACTTCTTTAAAGAAAATGCAGAATATCTATGAATATTTCTTGCCAATAAGTAAAAATGACTTAAAACCCAGGAGTTAGTTCGATGAATAAAGACAAAAAAGAAAGCGTTAATGCTCGACTATTGGCATTTTCTGCTGAGCGAGAAGCGAATTTAAAGCGTTATTCTGAAGACAGGAAGAGTAAAAAAAAGGAAACAGCGCCACGGAGTGCTGACTGCCAGAAAAATATTCGTGAAGCTCAAAATTCCAGGCTGGATGAGCTCGGCATAACTCGCGTGCACCCCTACGTGAGTTCTGATTTGATGAAATATGTATCTTATCTCTCAACCTCTCTTGGGATCACCAAACCCGTTTCCATTGGTGCGATTGTGTCTTCTTTCTTTGATCAAAAAGTTGGCAAACAGTTGGCAGTTCTTGAGAAATATCGCGACAAGGTGATTGACGATGCGACGGTCTATCTGACAAAGGAAGAGCGTGAATTGCCTTCTAAATTTATTCGCTACAGCAGACGAAGGCAGATCTTGGGTCAAAAGAGGCAAGGTACTTACCTCACTAAATCTGTTGCTGAGCAGATGAACGAAATTCGCGATAAGACTGATTACAAAAACCAAGGCAACGTTGTTGAGGCTATTCTTCGAGATTTTTTTGAAGAAAAAAATGAGAAGAATCGCCCAAAAATTATTTTAGAGTACTGTCTTGAAATTTAGTTTTCGATAAAATATAACCGCCCTCTGGGCGGTTATAGAAATGTGGACCATAGCCCCTAGTGCCTAGCCCCCTGGCATTTTCCGGTTTTACCGGGCCAATTTCATATAGTAAAATAATTGAGACCAAATGAAAGGATTTTAGATGCGTACCGCCTTGTGGGCGGCTTTGTCTTCTGATCGATATTTACCACATAACAATCAACATTCGGTTTGAAAAATAATCATCATGCTTGACTCTACCTTTTTGGATGATATCCACGAGCCCTTTAATACCCGACGTTTTTCTATTGGTCGACGACCTATGGAGGGATTTATCTATACGCCAGAAAGACCCCAACAACCGTGGGAGTCACGAAACCACTGGATGATCAAAGGCCAAAGTCAGGACTGCATCATCCTGGATGACCTGGAGCCAGACGTTCGTCGCTTTTGCCAGAAATCCCTCGACTTAATGAGGGTGTTCAATCTTCCTTTTGAGGATCGTTATCTTTACCTCACTGTCGATGATCGTGACTTGAACGAGGGTGACATACAGCGACAGCCTGGCTGGCATTTTGATGGCATGCAAGGCTCTGAAGTGCCTTCGCCAAACCCAGGGTGTTTTCAGTTTCTCTGGTGCGATCACTCCCCTATGGAGTTTGCTGCCCAAAGATTCCAGACCAAGGGTCTGAATCGACACGAAGTAAACCTTTTTGACTCTTTGGGTAACCAGGTAAGAGAATCATTCGTTGAGACTGCAAAAGCAGAGGTGGCGTATCTGATGAGCCCCTATCAGCTTCATCAAGGCAGTCCGGCCAAGAAAGCAGGTCGACGCAAGCTTCTTCGACTGTCCTCAAGCCATCAGCCCATCACATCGATTCGCATGACGATCAATCCCTACATAGAGTACGACTACGACTATCACACAACCTCCGGTGCCATACCGGATCATCTAAAGGTGCTCGACCTGTTTCAGTCTTAAAGTTAGGCCTCGCTCCCGCGAGAATTGACCAGGGGTGCTCCCTACCTACGGTTCTCTGTCCCTTCCGAATAGACATAATTATTAAGAACCATGGACACCTCCTGCTTTAAAAATCATCCGTTTTTTTCTAAGCCATGGGCTCAAGGTCATACCCCAAATCTGCCATTAATTGCTTACACGCCCACGTATTCGAGCGACGTGCGTCAGAGGAAGTAGTATTGGCCCCAACTTCCCGTGACCAGCTTTCAAAGGTCAATCCATTACCCGCTGAAAATTTTTCGCTTAAATCGAAACAGTTCCCGTACATCTTAACCAGAATCTGCTCACCAGGCTCCAAAATGGCAACCTTTTCGATATTGCGTGGAAGCTCATTGTTAGCAGGGTCGCGCATGTGATCCGCAATTTTTGAAAGCAGATTTCTATCAGCGCTCAATTCACTACTATTGTCCGTCAGGTAGCCAAAAACCATACACCGACTGTGCTTATCAGGGTCAACACGCTCTGGCTTGGCTTTCGAACGAAGAACCGAGTGGGGCCCGGAAAGCATATACTTTGAAGATCTTTTGAGACCCTTAATGATTCCCGCCTTTCCTCCTTCGACCACGCTTGAGGTCAAAGCAAAAGCGACTGAAGGCTGCGTAATGCCTTGTGTAGATACCGCAACTACCGCCCCGTCACTGGCGTGATTGTAATAGGAGAACGCGATACCTGGAGTGCTCACTCGTTGATAATGAGTCGTTAACTTGGCAGATTTCGTGAAAAACCTTGGAATACTAGGGGAATTATGAATTTGTCTGGCCAGATCGCCAAAATCCTTATTTTCAATCTCGTCAAGATGATCGTAACTCACGCTAAAAACGACCTGATTTCCCATAAAATAACCCTATTTAATTTATGATATTATATCATGACAGTATTTTATGTCAAATATTATTTGATAACATTAAGTAATGAAATATTGAATATCCAGAATAAACTACTTATTATTATTGGCATCAACTATTTTGAAAGGATCTTTTATGCGTCTTAATCCAGAAAATACCAAACGGAAAAGCACCCAGCGATTGCCAGTACCAGCCTGCAACACCAAAACGGCCGATGACTTTATTAATTTCGTGCCAGGAACCGCTGTTAGGATTCAGTACACCAATTGGCAAGGCGTGACCGGTGATCGACTGATTGTTCCGCAGGATATGGTGTTTGGCGAAAACGAATACCACAAAGGGAATCAATGGCTAATGAGCGGCTTTGATCTTGGCAAACAGGCGATGCGAACATTTGCCATGACCGATATTCATGCCTGGGAAAGCCTTCCGGACGTCAACTCGAAAAATTTGGATGTGGCAATTTCAGCCTTGAAAGCCTAATTCGAAATGACTCCGGTGAGTGCTCCCCGCCCGAAGGGCGGGGATTAACGCTGACCGAGGGTAAAAATCTCAGCTTTCATTCAATTTTCGCAGTGGGCCAGAGCGCCGATATCAGAATACCGAATACAGATATCCAGAAAAGCGGCGCAAGGTCCCCATCAAGAGCCCAGACCAAGGGGCTTCCTAATCCGCTCGTCACAAAATCGTACGCTCCGATTATACCTGTAAGCACGATCCCCAGCATTAATAGATATTTGAATGTAGTAGTTGCCATCGCGGCCTCCGTTTCATCAGTTTGCGCGGGATACTCCGCTCTCTAGGACGTGGTAGTTGACTAGTGAATTCGGTCTTCATCAGACAATCCGCGACGTTTTAGAGAAGCGGGTCATGATTATTTTGCATCCTAATGACGATGGCATCAGTGATGGGCTTTAGTCAGCGAATCTCCTGAAGAATTTCAGCATATTCCGACTCATCGACCCGCTCAACAATTTCAGTGGAAAGTTTTCGAGCGGGGCGGCCGAGGTTCTTGACACAGTATTCCTGGGCTAGATCTCCAGCCAGGGTGGCATTGTCACTGGAAACCAACACCGAATAAACGTCGCAGATATTGCTTAAATCGTCAGGCTCATACTCACCTATGTCCACTTTCCATAGCGTTAAATCTCCGGCCGATCTTTCCATGTCTGCCATCGCCTTCCGAGTATTGAGATAGGTTGTTTCTGGATTATTTTGACCTTCCGATTCCACCAGGTCCACGTTTTCAATCCCGGATATGCATTTTTGAAGGTTGTTGATGGCGATATTCATAACCACCTTCTGGGAGTCTTCCGCCTTATCGCCGCCTTCCTTGAAATGTCGATTCACCAGTGCCTGGATTCCCTCAAGCTTGGCGATCATTTTCTCACCTAATTGGATTGCGTTCATCAGACTTCCTTAAAATGGTCATTGTATGATTTATATTATAGCTTGTTGTATATTTTTGTCAACAAAATAATGCCATTATAGTTTTAATATTACGCTGCAATAAAGAGTTATGTTTTGACTTTTTTGTTATTATGGTATATAATTATTGCCTGTTAAATTTAGTAATAGGCGAAGAAAGGAATTTCTTCTCGTTAAGACCACCTCGGCCCGGACTTTTCCAAAAAAAGGAGGCAGATCTAACCCCCTGGGCATCCCCTAAAGCGAAAGCGGCAGGGACCAAACTCAATTTACCTTAATTCGTCATGTTCTTTGGTACTGGTATAGCTCACTACAAAAGATCACATGTCGTGATTTCTTAGACATAATACAAGGAACGCTCATTATGGTAATGCTCGACCGACTCAGTTTCGTTCTTGTTCCACGCCTTGAAGGTGTGATGGGTTTAATCCTGGTTTGCTACGGCATTTTCGGGCCGCTCATCACTGTTGTGGTGACAGAGCAGCTTCTGATAAGCCTCATTCCCCTTGCCGTTCTCCTGATGTTTTTGGGTGTTAGTTCTGTTGGAAAGAGGATTTGGCAGTTGAGCACTGGAAAAACGGGCTACATTCCCAAAGGGACGAGGTCTGATTACCATCACCTAGGCTTTTTGTTAAAAGAGGCGTTGGTTTTGGCCAGTACGTGGTGTTTATGGACGACGTTAGGTGCTATTTTTCTCTACGTTGTCGCGGTTCCTTCACCCACATAGGATACTCGCTATCCTGAGACCACTGAGATTTATGTTTGATGAATCACCCTATTGCCTTTTTGGAGCCAAGCCAGGCCTTCCTAAGCGAGCTTTCCGACTATCTTAGGGGGAAGTCTGTTCTTGAGGTTTTTGCAGGGAATGGATATTTGGCCAGCGAGCTGGAGAAGCGAGGGGTGACTACCACCGCTACCAGCTTGTTCTCCGGTCACGACGGCCATGCTCACGGCATGTACTCAAAGGTGCAGGAGATGGACGCCCGGGTCGCGGCCCGGGAATACCGGGATACTCACGACGTCCTACTGATGTCGTGGCCGGTGGCTGATGAAAGTGCACTTCGTGCTATTTTAGAGTGGGGGTCCGACAAACCGGTTGTTTATATCGGAGAGACACCCCACATGGAGCTGCCCGGCCTCATGGGCCTCAGCGGCTGTGCCAGTGATTTGTTTTTCGAATCCATACGCTGGGAACGATTTTTCGAAAGCTACCGTGGGAACATGCTCGAAAAAGCCGGCATCCTGTACCTGAATACCCAGAAATGAGGTCAACTACCCAGCCCTAAAGGCAGGGGCTTGTAGAGAACACCCTATAAGCCAGGTTTACCAAGGAGAACAAGTCGTGCTAGCGCACGACACGCTATCCCTTCCCATAAGTTCAGGAGTATCCCGCGAAAAACACGATGAAAAAGCGTTCTAAGCCGCTTCGATTGCCATCTGAATCGCTCGGCGAATACCCTCGCTGGCCTTTCCTTCGCCCAAGTCCTGGGCCAGTCGCCAGCTCTCGGCGTCGATGTAAATAGTTCGGCGCCTGCCGTCTTTCATTTCGGTCGGTCGGTGGTTAGGTCGCTTGGGCTTTGAGTGATCCTGATTAGCGTCACTCATACATTCTATCCTCGCTTTCGAGTCGCCGAAATTCAGAAAGAAGTTTTGACGCATAGCCGGATTCGTTGGAAGCGTCGTATTCGATGCTATTAAAAGCATTAAATTCATCGTCGCTAATGCGATAAAATCGAGGGCTTGTGTCGTCGCCGTTGATGTATTCGCGCCTAACAAAGTAGCCTATATCGTCTTGAGAAACGGTTATCCGGTGGCCGTTTAGGTACGGGTAGCCGAAATCAATAATGCCTTTTCCGCTTAAAGTGCTTTTTACCTTTTGCATATCTCTACCCTTTTTGCGTTTTAAATTAACGACCTCTGGCCTACAAAAATCGCAGACTCAAAGTGCCCAGAGTTTCTTCGCTAATCTCTTTCGATGATAGCATCGGCCCTGCGCTACCCCAGTCTTCCCAGTGCTTTGGCTCGGTATCTTCAAGCTGCAAAGCCGCTCTAGCGGTAGTTTCGTCGCCGAAAAGGTCACGGTTTTCTTTTACGTAATCTCGACTAACTTTCACATTGATAGTTTTGCGAGGAAAAGTGTCGTTAAAATCTTCTGGATCAAATCCGATGCGCTCAATTTCAGATGCCAGGTCGATGCCGGTCTTTTTTGTATCGATTGTGATGCTAACTGTGAATTTCATTTTGCTTTCCTTCCATGTGCTGGCCTGATGAATACTATTGTACGCACATAACTATTCGATGCAACACTTTTATGCGTACAAAACTAATATCAGGCGATGAAAAAAGCCGCTTAGGTAGCGGCTCGTTCGTAGCGTGATTCATTTAAAAGGATCGGGGCGGGACAGTAGGGCGATTGGGGCAGGGTCGTCTTTGTTGTCCAAATCATACTTACGATAGAACTCTTCCCACTCGCTCACGCTAATAGTGTTTGTCGTCCTGTAAGATTGACTGTCTGGAGACTGGCGTTGGATTCGGACAGATTCGCCATCGCTCATTACCCGAAATTTTGTACCCTTTAAGCTGGATCCGGGCTTATAGACTTCTTGTGATCGACCCATGATAAATTCCTTTCGTGTGGCGTGAATAATTGCTTTTGATCGGTTCGTCAAGCCGTGCAACTGTTGGTAGTCGGCAATCGCCCTGGCTGCTTCGCCGCTGATGCTCAGGGTTTTCGAGCCGTTGCGCTGGCGCATGTCGGCGACCCGCTCAGATGAGGTTTTTGGGTCGGTCATGCTGCTTCTCCGTCGTGTTTTTGAATTTACAAAAAGAAATGGTCGTTATTAACAGTTTGCCCAAGCTTTTCTAGGTTGGCCCATGAATGCGCCCGATCCTTTGCAATTATTTTGGCGCTATGGGAGTCTTTTTTGTCGGCATTGCATGGCATTTCTAAAATCTCGTTAACCCTTCGGGCTATGTCGATCAACCAGGCTTCGTCGTTAATTTCGATTTCTGTAGCTGTGAAAATCTCGCTTACTGAGTACATGATGATTTCTCCGCCTCTTTGTTGTGTTTGGCCCAGAAGGGTTTTAAAAAAAACCATCGTTGCTCGGGTTGCTTTTGGTAAAACTTTTTAGAGCATCTACCATAGCCTGATTAATTTCAGCAACAACACTACCGGTCTTGCGGGTGTAGTTGACCAGATTGATTACGTCGTTCTTGTTTTGCACGTCGGCAAAGTTTGGAGCAAAATCAAAATTTGAAATGTAGCCCTCAGCCGCTTTTACTGGCGCTCCGTTTTCGTCTTTGATCTCAACGTAAAGTTCAGCGCAATCATCCATGCGGTGCTCGACAGAAACCAGGCTTAAAGTGTAGCCGTTATGAGTAATTACGAAATCGGTTGCTGTAACTGTGTAGCCTTTTTTGTCGAACTCGCTGTAGTTGCTCATCTCGCTTTCCCTACGTCGCGTTATTGTTTGTCTATGGTTCTAATGTAACTCCGTAAGCTGCTTACGTCAACAGGTATTTGCCTGTTAATTCATAAGCTCCATCGTTTGTGTCAGGTCCTACGAGTCTGGCAATGTTATCTGGTCAAAAAAAGATATTGAACCCAAATCCTTTAATATTTGACACTATTTCCTTGAGATAAATATTGTTTTATAATATAGTATTACGAATAAAATTATTACCCAAGGTCATTGTATGCTGAATCCGTTAAGCAGTGGATCAAAAAAGAGACTCCGTATCGGTCTTGATATCGACGATGTCATCGCCGACTTCTGGCAGATCGCACTGCCTACTTTCAACAAAAAATTCGGCGTCAATGCCAGGAAAGAAGACTTCTCAAAATTTGATGCGATGAAGTGGGTCTACAAGATTTCTTATGCAGAGTTTGTGGCCACCATTATCAGCGATCAGATTTTTGAGCAGATGATTCCCTATGACGGCGTTCCAGAAGTCGTCCAGGGCTACCGTGAAGCCGGTGCCGAGATTATTCTGGTTACCTCCCGGGGCTTTCACCCTCACGCTTACCAGTTGACCAAGGACTTCCTGGATCGCCACGACGTCCCCTTCGACAAACTGCACATCAAGCGGGAAGGCCACACCAAGGATCAATATCTGGATGGCCAGGTGGACATCTTCGTAGATGATCTGCCCGAAAATCTGATCCACATCGAGCGCTCCGGAAAGGCCCGGCGCCTGGCAATGATCCACCAGCCCTGGAACACCGGAGACGATCAGTTTCCTAGATTCGATCACCTGGGGACTGTAGACATCGTTTGACCGGAAAACAGCAGTGAGACCGCCACAGCCCGATCCTTGATTGGGCTTTTTTTTGTTCTATAAATTGACTTTTTTTATACTTAGTGTATAATTAACTTCATCAAGTAGGGTTTTCGGGAGCCGTTTTCATGTTGGATAAATCAGTAAAGCAGATCATTATTCTGAACTCTAGCACGATCGGAAGCTCTGCCAATGCCAGAGATCTGTTAGAAAAGGCCGGCCATCAAATCGACGTTTACTCCAGGGATATCCAGGTTGGTGATTCAAATCGCAGTCTGTTTCATGCGAATATGCTGGTGATTCCTGAGGAGGTTGAGGTAGCGCCTAAACAACTTGAGCGTTGGAAGCAAAAACGCGGCCAAAAATTCACTCCTCCCCAAGCTTTCGGCCGTCGTTAAGCGTCGGGTGATTTATTGTAACTGCTCATCGTTCTCTTAAAGGATACTGACATGCCAAGAACCATTGATTCCATTCTGGCTAGCAATAAGGCAGCCAATGAGCGCCGTGAAACCGGAAAGCCCGTTTGGGACGGTACGATTAAATTAAAGGATCTTCTTTCGAACGATGATCTGGACATTGATCAGATTATTGCCTTGGGCAAGTCCGTGGCCGCTCGAATTCGCATTGGTGCACCGAAGAAATGGCAAAATATGGGCGAAGATTTCGATTTCAATCTCGATGATATTATCAGGGGTTTCGACTCACTTTTCATCGACGAGAATGGAACTAAGAAAGACCTTTTGGCCGAGTTTAACGGATGGATGGAGGAGCTTTACGACTGGTCAGACAGAGCAAGAATCTGGATTGCCTGATAGTCAGATCTGGGCCTGTGAGGCCCGATCTGCTCAAATAATAATTTATTTATTACTATAAGATGACTTGAATATTTTCGCCTGATACGATAAAGGTACTCAAATACCTTTATCCCAGGACGCTATTCGTGACCCAATCCATAACTGGCAGTGCCGATGAGTTCATGCTCATGTTTCGCTTCGAGTCTCTGAAGGGCAGCTTCGCCATGTTCAAGTCGTGTGTCGAGCGGGCAGAAACCTTTTACGAACAGCAGCAGGACTCGATGATCGAGAAAAGTCGCCTCGACTCCATGCAATGCCTGTGCAAATTCGCCGCAGATTCAGGAGGAGATGTCTGCTCTGACTCTGAGGATATAAGAGCGAAATATAATCATCTTCATAACGTTTGGGCCGAGATTGGACCAGAGATTTCGGTTATCGAAAGCGAAACCGCTGACCTCATGAAACGCTTCAACGACCAGGTTAACGAGATGTTGGATGTCAGTGATAATAAAAGGCGGGAGCAGTCCTTTGGCCATTTGACCAAAGAATTCTTCAAGAGCTTCTGCTGAGCGTCGCAAACACTCCTATCACTCAAGCCTGGTAACCCATGTCGACTGTCGAGTATTTTAAGCAGATCACCAAATCCCTGTCCGATATTCACTCCCGGGCCCTTGAGTTGGGCATGCCGATGACCGAATCCTTCCAGAAAGCTCTGGATAAGTCGGTTGAAGAAACCAGCCGGAAAATGTTTCTGCTTCTAACCCCCTCTGCCGCTCTCGGCGCCGGCCTTTACATCGCCATGGATACCTACTCCGACACAGGATTCTGGTGGAAGCTTGCCTTAGCCCTGGTCATTACGGTGACCGCCTGTTTTTATCTGACGGGGAAATCCTATGAGAAGGCTTGCAAGCGCAACATCGGAGACATTGTTGATGAGGATGTTTGCAAGGATCTTTGGAGGCTTCCGGAGTACCACGAGGAAGTTGAAGCGATTTTCTCCAGGCTCCGTGAGGTCGCAGCCTACCTGGACTACATGAATATGCACGCCCGCTTTATCGACAACCACCAGCACCCTCACGCGCTTTTGTCCTCCGTACTCTACTACCTGGATAAGTACAGCGACCCAGGCCCAGACAACCTTTACCATGTTGCCACGATTTCGCAAACCATCGATTTTTTCATCAACTACATAGACGAAGCGGCTGAGGACATCAACATCAACGCAAGGCCGATGATTCCGTTGATTCAGGATATGCCCAGCGGGCCCGACTTCCTGGAGGGCTATCAAATTGTTATGGGTTTAATGTTCGACCGGATGGCCTACCTTCATGACGATTCATTTTCAGCTAAGACGGATAAAAGCCAAGAACTTCCAGAGTTACTTCCGTCGAACGTGATACCTTTGTTTGCCAACAACCCATCACAAGACAACCATGAAGACTTTCTGGGTCTTCACCAGGACTTTATGAGCCTCGTCGAATTTGTCGACCCGATCTTCAACCACAAAGGTCCGGTGTTGATTGGTGACTCTGGTTTTGATAAATGCCTTTCAGACGCAACGTCTTATTTAAATCATATTCACGATGAAAATGAAGTCGCTGATCCGGCCTAGTGTTTTTGGGCTGCCGGGAAACCAGACATGTTGGCTGGCACTGGCAACCCGATCGCCAGTGCCAAACCTAACTCATCGTTTCTTTGAGAAAAGGTTTTCCTTAGGTTTGGTGCGCTCTTTATGCTCCGCTAACGACTCCTTGCTAGGTTTCCACCCAGGAAAACCACTGGCGCCATCCGCAAATTCAGGCCAATCCTTAAGGCCGGTGTACTCCCGTGCAATTCCGTCCAGCAATATTCTCGCATGATCCCCCGTTAGCGCAGAAGGAAGATTCTGACAGAACAAGGCCATTTCGTTGTCGTCGTGTCGGTCAACGAGCATCTGCCAGCCGTCCTGGTAGCCTTTTGTTTTTGCCTTATTATGATCACAGCCTGCAATAACTGAGAGCACGTTGTATGCCTTTCCTTTCGTTATTTCGTACAAGTTTCCTTTCATAAAAAAAATCCTCATCAGAAATTTGGGCGACATTTTAATTAACAAAATATACAAAATGAGCCATAACGACTTGATAATAGATCGATATATTAACACGTCAACAATGAAAACTAAAGGAAGCTTGGGCTAACAAGGATCTTGTTGAGATCGAGGAAGTGACTATTCGAAAGTAGCTGATGACATTGAGCCGGCAGCCTCACTCTTTTTGAGGCGAAAAAAAAGAACGGCCAAAAACCATTCTTCTTTATTTTTTTTCTGAAATTGGAGCGGACAGCGGGACTCGAACCCGCGTCTTCAGCTTGGAAGGCTGAGGTACTAACCTCTGTACGATGTCCGCAGCTGACCGTGCCCGGATCCAATCCCGGGTACTTTGAAAGGTACCTTTACAACAGGCGGTGTCTCACAGTTTCCGCCTGAAAACCCCTCTGTTCACGGTCTGGCCGGTTACCTGGTCCGGCGATCACTCTGCACCAAAAGCTGTTCCCTTAAGCGTTATTAGTGTGCGTCAGGGCATCCAAAGGTGGATCGGCAATGTGCTCAAGCCTTAGCTCTATTGGGCACAATGAAGTTATCTAGGGAGGACCTTATTCCGCTTCCCCAAACCACAATAACCATTCTAATCTAATAATTAATATTGTCAAGACGTAAGGCTCATTTCCTGAAATTTTGCCTGATGGCTCCGAGTTTCCGTCCGGAAATCTTTCACCGCAGCGACCGCCTTTTCATAATTGGGACTGTCCTTGAGAATTTTTAGTGCATAAAATGAAAGATCGTTGCCGCTTTTTTGAATTACAGATGTCAGGTCGGGCCCAAGCACCCTGAACTCCGCTACTCGTGATTCCGCAAGTTCAGCGACAGCGCTGGCAATCTCATCATTGTCACGCTTACTGTCGAAACGATCGAACGACCATTTTGCTGCGTCGCCCAAGGTTAACTCCATATTATCCATATTTACTGCTTTTACGGGTTCCATCGCCTGATAAACACGCTTAGAAAGCGTCCCAACATAGATCTCCCCCGAGCCCAGGTCATTTATCTTGTTGGCCAGTGTCTCCAGTCCTTTCATCTGTGAGGCGGAAAACGTCACCGGCAATTGAGCCTTAAGGCTGTCTCCTGTCAGGCTTTTCCTGGCCGCATAGTCGATAATGGCGGATAGTCGCCTGCCGTCCAACTCTCCCGTTTTATCCAGCTCTTCAACCAATCGGGCTTTAAATTCCCAGATATTGTCGCTCATATTATGTCCCCTTGTGTATTTTTCCAATAATAACACAAAACCAGCCATCCTAGAGCGAAAACCAGCCATACCATTGACTTATTTATTGCATGAGATATGATATTATTAACCTAATCAGAAGGCAATCATCGTGAATAAAACCGCAAAAAGTTACGTCGAGTCCGCCTGCATTACCGCATTCTTTGTGGTCAGCGTTGGCTGCATGTTCGTGGCTGCGAACCTCAGTCGTTCAAAGGAGTAGTTTTTGCTATGGTCGCTGAAATCTTTAATTCCGTTACCGAATGGATCGTGAATGTTTTTGACTCCTCTCAGCTTACCCTCATCGGACTCCTGATCCTGATGGTTCTGGGGATTGTCTTTAGAAGCGTCTTTAAGCTTATATTCTGGGTTTCTCTGGCAGTGTTTGTGTTTGCCTACGCTTCAGGCAATGCCGAGGTAATTGAGGCGTTTCTGGGCCGCTGGGTGCCAAAGTTCTAACGAGGATCGTTGGTGGAAAACGCGAAACAAAAAGTCAGCAAAAGCCTCAGCTTTATTCTGCGACACGATCCGCAGTCGATTGGCCTGACGCTGGATCCTGCCGGGTGGGCCCGGGTCACTGATTTGCTAAAACTGACCGGGATTAAGAGGGGTGCTCTTGAGGAAGTTGTCTTCAACAATGACAAGCAGCGATTCGCGTTCAGTCCGGACGGGAAAATGATCCGAGCTAACCAGGGGCATTCTGTCGCCGGCGTGAATCTAAAGCTCCAGCCTCAAACGCCTCCTGAAAAACTTTACCATGGGACTGTTGGGCGCTCCCTGGACAGTATTTATGTCAACGGTTTGCAGAAGATGGCTCGACACCACGTGCATTTGTCGGCAACCGAAGGCACGGCTCAAAATGTGGGCTCGCGCCGCGGTCATCCCATTGTGCTTTCGGTCGACGCCTTAGCCATGACTCAAGATGGCTTTGTGTTCTATCTGTCGGCCAACGGCGTCTGGCTGACCGACCATGTGCCTAAAAGATACCTATTCATCTGCGTTTTTTAGCAAGTCAATATCAGCGGCCAACCTTTGGCGTCGAAGCCTGACGGGAATAACCCTGGACACTCCGCCACAAAGTGGGGGCCATAAAAATCCTGGCGACTTTATGACCAGGCATCCTATAGTGACGGGCCAGATCCATCAGATCTGATGTTCGAGAGTCGTCTTTCACTTAGTTTGAATGACTGAACAGTGTATTTGTCCTGTCCCATCTGTCTCAAAGACTTCACGACCGCCTCAGCCATGTCTTCAGTCTTTGCATTAACCTTATGGGCGCTTCTGGCAATCGCTTTAATAGCGTCTTCACTCACGCCACCACTGTCCATAATGAGATAAGAGATCGTATCCACTTCGCGTAAACCCTTGCTGTACTTAACTCTCAGATTTTTCAGGTCTGCACTGGTGCACTTATTTTTTCCGAAATAACCCTTAATGAATCCCATCATGAACGGGTGGCCCTTCTTCGCTTGTCCGTCAAAGGCAAACTTGAGACCGTCTAATTTCTGGGAGCGAATGTTTGATGCTTCATTAATGGCCTTCCAGTACCCAATAAAGAGGCCACCACCCTGATCTACCCGGGCCCTTCCTTGGTGAAGGCCGACCATCTGCATTGCGCATCCAAGAGCTTTTCTCTCAAGGTCAAGCCAATTACCCAAGCAGTCATTGGACTCTTTTACTATGGCGATGGCACGACTTCCCCAATCCAGGACTTTTATCTCATCCCTGTTCGCCGATTCCGGATCAATACTGAAATGCTCATTCAGTCGTTCATGAAAATCTTTTGTGGCCAAACTGCTTTTAAAGTCATTAATTTTAAGGATATTATCGACAACATCTCTGTATTCTGAAATTGCCAATTCGAAAGACTGCGTCTCATCGAAAATAAAATCCATCCTGCCAAGGCCCAAGGTGAATTCTTCGGGGAATACGGGTAGATTTGGAAACGCTGAAGTACTCATCGATTTCTTGCCCCTAGGTACAGTTCAATCTAATTGACGCTATCTTGGCCCAAAAAAAACCTGTATCACCCCTACAGGGCAACCAGGCTTTCGTGTACGCAATCAGACTCAAGGATTCGGGCTTTGATCTTTGTCTTGTTTCTGCCCAATGTCGTACTTTTTGAGCAAGGACTCAGCGTAGGGGATCATCTTGACGGTGCCTGGCGTATTGGCCAGCCTGCAAATCTTCCCGGCCACCTCCACAGGAAGGCTCTCAACACTCCGACAGAGAGTTGAACTGACACCCGACTTCACGTTCTTAAGACTGATCTTGCAAAGATCCCTGACTCTCTCAGGGGCGGTTTCCGGATCATAGCCTTGACTGTCCTTTTCCCACTTCTTGCGCTCATTGAGAGCAAGGAGGCTGTATTCCTTGATGTCCACGTACTCCTGAAGCTTTGTCTTGATGTGGGCAAGCATCGGCTCCTGAATGTTTTTGTAATCAACTTCCCGTCTCTTGGTTTCGCTCATCTGACAATTTCCTTTTAAGACTGTTTCTGGAGGATTTGTTTTTGGGCTGCTTCCCCTTCGGTCAGCACAGGCATCCAGGGCTCGTTTCTCCCATCTTAGCAAAACTTCGGCTACTTAAGCATGGCGCCAAGTCCCGACAAAGGGGTGTTTGGTAGGTCTCTGTTAGCTTCCCTGCGAGCCACAGCCTTATCGTCTTTTGACTGTTCGTAGGCACTCTTGACGTCTTCCTCCGCCAGCACCTGATCGTGAAGACGATCGATCTCGTGCTCAATCTCCGGAAGCGTCATGTTTTCTCCTCTGGGACGGAACCCATTAACCTCCTTGTAGAAGTCAGAGTATGTGGAGGCCGCCTCATCGTACTTATACTCTTCGATGCTGGTGATGTCGGACTCAGCCCAGTGCGCAGGATCGCTTACCGTCACCCCGAAAATCGTCCAGCCTTCCGCATCGGCCCTTTTACGGGATTCTTCGTTTTTCTTCTCGATGTAGGCCTGGAGTTCGAGTTGCTCTTTGGTGAATGCCATAAATGATTACCTGCTCACTCATTAATTATTTGTCGAAAAATTAACTGACTTAAGTTCTAATAATAGCATATCGCTATAGTTTAGCCGTGGCCTTTATGAATTTTTTGAGTATGGAATGGCGTCATGTACTGTCTTTCTTTATTCCAGTTCGAGCATTATACCAAAATTACTATTATTGTCAATATATTTAATGTCCTGTAATTTACCTTAATCAGGCCGAGGTAATGCCTCAAAGTCATCTTTGGATTACCCTTGTTGTCCAAACTCCGCTCGTTTTTATAATGCGAAATAAAGCCCGGACCGAGCGGCCCTGAAATTGCTTGAATGGGTTTCTTTTCCTGCTCTTGTACCGTTTTCTCTAAAGACCGTGTGCGGTAATTTCCTGCGGTACCGAAGGGACCGAAGAATGATCTTTTCATAGCAGTATGGGGTCGGGGTTTTCTTTTTTTTGTTGGCTTTTGACCTGTCGGTCTCTTTTTTCAGTGGGCTCTTTCGTCGGTGAGGTGTCATCCGGACGCTGAGATCCTACCCCTCCCCCATCCGATTGAGGAAGACACTGTCTTCGGCTATGGGTTTCATCAGGGTCCTCTGATGTCCTGCCTTGGCGTTTCTTTCCTCAGGAAAAGGATTTTCGTTGGAAACCTACCTCAACGTTGGGGGTTTTATATTCCATTATGCAGATTGACAATAATTTTGTTTATGGTATAATATGTACAATAAAGTCATTAGCTAGGGAATGAGCCATGAGCAACGAAATCCTGAATGAGCCCATTCGATTCACCGGTCGCAATCTCGCTTACTTGATGGGCTCCCTCACCTATTTCATTGATTCTTTGGACTGGAGTGATGTGCGTCGGAATTCCTACGACTCCTTTCTTCACTCCACGAATGAGACGTCTCTGGCAGTGGGTGAGTTCTTCATTATGGATGCCAGCACAGCCAGTATGGCCGCCGGTGCGATACGCAAATTCACTATCGCGCTTATCGCTGAAAACACGGAGCCCAGCCTTAACGCTAAGCGGATTGCGACCGACCAAGGGAAGTACCTTCTGATGGATAAGGTCGAAGCAAATGAGCTCTTTGACTCCATTCGAAGCAGCGTGTCGAAAAATATGAGCGAACGCGGCTTTTCTTTTTCTTGTTGATTGAAAATAGTGGTCTATGCCTTGCCGGCCTCTCACTTCGTTTCTAGCCTGAAAGCTACTTCACTTTGCTATCATTAAAATAACTACTGATAATAATGGGAAACCAATCTATGCACATCGAATTTACACTGCACGGCGCTGCGGAGAGCTCTCCCGAAAAAGTTAGCCAAAGACAGGTCGTCGCGGAACTTCCGGATCGTTACATGGGCCGGCAAAAAGACTTTATTAACGCGGTCATGAGGGATCCGATAGCCCAGCGTATGGTCGCCTCGGCAGTTACCATCAACTCCGAATTGCCGGCCTATAAAATGCCGGCTGATCTTGTAGATCTTGACGGCCGCGATGTTCTGCCCTCCCAGGTCGTCGGTGCCATCATTTTCAAAACGAGAGACCGCGGCCCCTTCGTGAGCTACGTCAATGATGATAGACCGCCTAACTTCATGGTCTACCGTCTGGCTAAGCACCTGGTCAGCATCATCGAGTATGACCAGCAGAAACACGTGGAGCCTAATCGTGAGATTGCCAAAGAATACCAGGCATTAAAGGGCCTTCAGGATGACCTTAAGAATCAAATGAGGGATAAAGACTGGAATTCTCTCAACCCAGAAATAAGGGCCATGGTTTCTTCGCTTAATTCTGCTGTGACCGAAACGATGGTAGGTGCAAAGGATCGCGTTGATAAACAAAAGTCCCACGACAATCGAGGCCGTGAACTCCAGTACCTTCGTGCCGCCATTGAATACGGGTCTGGCGATGGCTCTTTCAGCTTTCTGGATCGATCGGTGGACATTGAAGTCGATACTGATTCGGTTTTTTTGGACGAAAAGGGACTTCCTGCGGGTATTTTGCTCGGTAAGGTCGAGCAGATACTGCAAGCTCGCTTCCCTCGGCCATTGCTCAACAGCATAAGCTACACGCCGATGGGGGCTGTCTCCACGAGCGCCTCCTCCGAACGAAAGGCCGGAATCAGGATCGCTTTTACCCAGGTTGAAGAGAGCCGTATGTTTTTGGCACTGAGCGAAATCGCTAAAGATCTTACGAGTCCCGGTCAGTCCGTGCCGGAAGACATTACCTTCCGCGGCGAAGGCAATATTAACATTACTCCTCTTCTTAACGGGAGAAATCCCGAACTGGTTAGGTTCCGCCAGCAGATTCCTTTGTTGTCTGTTCAAGATCTGAACGACGATCTTATTCCTGACCCTCAAACCCGAACCTCGTCGGATCTATTATGTGAAGCGAGGTCTTTTGTGAGAAATAACGAGGCTAAGTACGAAGGTTTGTATCAGGAATGGCGCCAGACAGTCGATCCTCTTGAAGCCAAGACCCGGCACTTAAGTCCCAACAGCCAGAAATTCAATAATATGAGCATTTAACAACAATTCCGATTTTCTCCGCTGGCCAGGTCATCCTGGCCTTTTTTGTGCCCGCTTTTTCTTGCTGCAAGGCCGTTCACTTTTTGACAATGTCTTTCGTCCGGCATCCTATTACTTCTGGTCTTTTGTTCGATAAGCTGGCACTAATTTGCTCTTAAAAACGTACATTATTGACTAATTTGTTCATTTTTACGTACAATTAAGCTTTAACAAGACACGACGTGCACTATAATGCACTTACAGACTCGATGTGCACTAAACTGCACTTATATTCCTATTTTGTACGCCTTGGTGACCAATGCCCAAATCAATCGAAGCTCAAACCTACCAAGTCCGTCAGGTGAACGATGCGCTAAAGGCTACTGGCCGCCTGATCTCTATCGCCCGAAAAAACCGTAAGTGGAGTCAGTCCCAGCTGGGCGACCGCCTTGGCGGTGTAGACCGAAGGCACATCAGCGCTCTCGAAAAGGGAGATCCCAATGCGGAATTCGGCCTGGTGGTCAGTGCCTTTTGGTTGCTGGATATCCAGGCACTCGCTACGTTGCCGCCACAGAGGCATCAACCACTGTCGGACAGGATCAAGAGCCTTTTGAATGTGATGGATGCCACTCACTCTGGCGACACAACACCCCTGAGTAGGACGAAACGAATACTGGGTTCGGCAAAAACAGAGAAAAAGGTTGTTAACAATGATTTCTGACAAGGCGTACCTTTGGCTCTACCTTCCCGGGGAAACCAGCCCCGTGGTCTGTGGCGTGGTTGCCTTCGACGGGGTTGAACACCTATTCCGGTACGCCGCCAGCTATCTTAATCGTGAGGCGGCCATCCCTCTGGCGCCGCCGAACTGCCTTCTCTGGAAGCTCACAGGCGCGCCTATTCCTCTGGACTTCGAACTGAACAGCGCTATTCGGGATGCCTCTCCAGACGCCTGGGGCCGGAACGTCATGATCCGAGAGTATGCAAACGCACCCGGGCACAAAGAAAGCGACCTCGGTGAAATTGATTACCTGCTCCGGGCAGGCCCGGATCGGATTGGTGCTCTCGATGCCACCAGAGACCCCAGGCAATACATCCCGAAAGCGAGCCACGCCGCGCCTCTGGAAGACCTTCTTGAGGCCGCTGACCGCATTGACCAGGGGCTTCCACTGGAGCCCCATCTTGACGTAGCTCTGAATCACGGCACCAGTGTTGGAGGTGCCAGGCCGAAAGCGCTGCTCCAGGATGACGGAGAGTATTGGATCGCCAAATTCGGATCCAGCAAGGATGCCACGGACATGGTTGGCATTGAAGCGGGCGGCATGCAGCTGGCCCAAAAGGCCGGCATCAATGTGGCAGACACCCGGGTGGTCGGGGTTTTAAACAAACGCGTTATTCTGGTTCGACGATTTGACCGGATTGTGACCCCCGGAGGCACCCACCGACGGCTCATGCTCAGCGCCATGACACTGCTGGGTCTCGATGAGTACGCAATCAGAGCAGGCTACTCCAGTTACCTTGATCTGGCGGACATATTGAGACAATACGCTTTGGATTTTAAGCGCGACGGTACCGAGCTGTTTCGTCGCATGGTGTTCAATATCCTGATCGGCAATATCGATGACCATGCCCGTAATCACGCCTGTTTTTGGGATGGGCACACCCTGGAACTGACACCGGCCTACGACGTTTGCCCACAGCCCAGGTCGGGTATCTCTGCGGACCAGGCGATGACGGTGGGACTGTGGGGACGAAAGGCTAACCTACAGAATGCGATCAGTGATTGCGCCCGATTTGGGCTTGGTGAAGAAGAGGCGTTGGATCTGATGCGGGTTATGCATGATGTTGTCCGGAACCACTGGCTCAGTGTTTTCACTGAGGTGGGCGTGCCCAGGGCTGATCTCAACTACCTCTCTCAGGCAGCCATTCTTGGCGAATCGATCTTCTACAAACTGGACTGATGTGCTCCATTGGCAGAATATGCTGGCCTTCTTTGTGCCCACTTTTTATTCTTTTTCATTGACCGTTGCCAACGCTTAATTTCATCTGTTTGCGCGGGATACCCCGTCCTCTAGGGCGGGGTAGTTGACCCAATACTTCAACAGAGAATAAGGTATTTGTCGCTCTTTATATCGACACCCACACCCATTTAGCCATGGTTGTGGTTGTCGTTTTAAGGGCAGGTGCCCCAAGCTGGCCGAGGCAATACCCATTTATATGTACCTCTATCAAAATCAGTGGGCTTTGTGCCAATGTTACTAACACACCAAATACTGAGATCTTGATTAAAGACTGTCGCAGCATAAAACATTCTGTTCATATCAGTAACCATCGAGGTATTCCAATTCCCAATGAGTTGATTAAAAGAATCCGCGTAGAAAAACATATCTCTCATGGTAGTAACTTTAGAGGTGTTCCAATCACCAATGGGTTTGTTAAAAGCTCTTGCCATACTAAACATACTACGCATAGTAGAGACTTGTGATGTATTCCAAGTGCCAATGTCTTGATTGAACGCTGTCGCTTGACTTAACATATTGCCCATAGTGGTCACATTTGATGTATTCCAGTTACCAATCGGTTGATTGAAGGCTCTCGCTTGACCGAACATATTATACATAGTGGTCACGTTTAATGTATCCCAATTTCCAATCGGTTGATTGAAAACACTTGCGCCAGCAAACATTCCACCCATGTCCGTCACATTCATCGTATTCCAATCACCAATCGCTTGATTAAAAGCACTAGCGCCATAAAACATGTTGCTCATAGTGGTGGCATTTGAGGTATTCCAATTGCCAACCGATGCATTGAAAGCACTCGCGCGAGAAAACATTCCACCCATGTTCGTCACATTCATCGTGTTCCAATCACCAATCGCTTGATTAAAAGCACTCGCACCACCAAACATACCAATCATAGTGGTAACCTTCGACGTATCCCAATCACCAACAGGTTGATTGAAAGCTCTCGCGCCATTAAACGTACTGCTCATAACAGTAACATTCGAGGTATTCCAGATCCCAATGGGCTGATTGAAAGCTTTTGCGTACGAAAACATATTAGAAATACTGGTGACATTTGACGTATCCCAATTACCAATCGGTTGATTGAAAGCATTCGCGAATCTAAACATCTCACTCATAGATGTTAAATTTGAGGTATCCCAATCACCGATCGGTTGATTGAAAACACTCGCATTTGAAAACATATTCATTATATACTTGACATTAGAGGTGTCCCAATCACCAATCGGCTGATTAAAGACGCTCGCTCTGTCAAATGTTTTGATCATATTGGTGACCTTCGAAGTATCCCAGCTGCCAATCGGTTGATCGAAAGCACTTGCGCCAGAAAACGTACCACCCATACTGGTGACATTTGACGTATCCCAGTGAGATATATCTTCATTGAAATTAACATTTCCGCTGAAGGCATAAGCCAAACTCGTCACGTTTGTTGTGCAAGCAGTCGATGCATAAGTTGCAGCATCAACCGTAGAATAGACCGTTGTATAGGTTTTTCCTGTCTCAGGTAAAACAAACGTTTCAAGATCGGACATACCCAAACAGGTAACGGTTACCCCGTTAGGATGCAAGGCAGGCTCCCCAACGGGAGGTTCCCACGGAGGTGGTGGAAATAATTCATCGCTTAGTGGAATGACCATATAATAATTCAATTGACTGGCCTGGGCATAGCCTAAAAGAAACAGTAATGGAAATAATAAAAGCAAGATATTTTTAATTTTCATAAGTTTGCTCGGGATACCCGTCCTTCAGGACAGTCAGTGGTAGCGCGACTTGTTCCCCCTGTCTCCCTTCTCCTTGTAGTTCGTGTATTGAATCCGATGGCCGTAGCCAGCGGCGTTTTTCAGGAAATAATTTTAAGAAATGTTAAAGAATAATATTTGCTTTGGTATGCTTTAAGTGTACACCAGAGAATACCCAACAATAAATAAAATACTGCATACGAGAGACCTGAAACGCTCAGGCCAGTATATTCGAAGGACAGATATATTCGGGCAGCCATTCTTGGCGAATCGATCTTCTACAAACTGGACTGATGTGCTCCATTGGCAGAATATCCTGGCCTTCTTTGTGCCCGTTTTTTATTTCATCGTCCTCTTGAGCAAGCCTCGTCTTACCGCTATAATACTGAAAAGATTCTTTCACTTATTGTCTGTTTTGTAACTTTCCTGAAAGATTTATTTCACTTTGGAGTATCCATGGACCCGTATGCACTGAGTGACAAAGCGTGGGGCGAAGAACTTGGGCGTCGTCTTGATCGTCTGCGTGAAAGCCGCGGACTTTCCCGGGATGCCCTTGGTGAAGAAATGGGGGTCAGCCAGCCGACCCTTCGCCGACTTCTCGACCGCGGCGAAGGCAAGCTTGAGTCGCTGATCTCCGCGCTCAGAGCCCTTGAGGCCATGGACGATCTGGACTCCCTCGTTCGAGAGCCAAAAATCAATCCCGCCAAGCTCCACAGAATCATCGATGGAAAAGCAGCCGGGAAAGCGGTGTTGTCGACGTCCGCAACTGCGGAAGTCTCATCTCGCAAGAAAACAAATATCGATGATGAGGGAGACCTCGGATGGTAAAGCGCGTCAGACAGTCACACGAAGCCCCTTACGGGTCGTCCTTGGACCCCAATGACAGTGCCACTGTCAGACTGTGGGGACGCGACGTTGGCGTCCTTATGCACGACAGAGCACTGGGAAGCTACACCTTTGGCTATTTTGATGAATGGCGCAAAAGTGGCATCGAAATTTCGCCCTTGAAAATACCGCTGTCCTCGAACAAAGAAGCGTTTGATTTCCCCTCTTTAAACCCGGAAACGTTCAAGGGTTTACCTGGTTGTTTTGCGGATGTGCTCCCGGATGACTTCGGTAACGCGGTTATCAACGCCTGGCTATCCCGTCAGGGCCGGGACCCGAATACTTTTTCGTCCGTTGAGCGACTACTCTACACCGGGACAAGAGGTATGGGCGCCCTGGAGTTCTCCCCAGCGACGAATACGGGTCAATCCGATACCGGTGGGTCCCTTGAGATTGAAACGCTTATCCAGACAGCTCAGCGTGTACTTGATGAACGCTCCCATGCCGGAGGCGAAGTCGCTCAGGATAACAATCACGGCATCAGTTCGATCTTACAGGTTGGATCATCCGCAGGGGGAGCCCGTCCTAAGGCTGTTGTTGCACTCAATAAGAACCGTACGGATATTCGCTCTGGCCAGATCGACGCCCCTAACGGTTATGAGCACTACCTGTTGAAGTTTGACGGGGTAAGCGAGTACAAGAGCGGAAGTGAGATTTTCGGTGACCCGGCCGGCTATGGGCTAATGGAGTACACCTACTACCAGATGGCCACGAACGCCGGCGTCACAATGGAGCCTTGCGAAATTCTCGCGGACGGTCCCCGATCTCACTTCCTCACCAAGCGATTCGATCGTATCCGAAACCACAAAATCCATGTGCAGACGTTATGCGCGATGGCTCATGCCGACTATAAGCGACCGGGACAGTTCAGCTACGAGGAATTGTTGCAGGTTGCTCGCAGCCTAAGGCTCCCGCGGTCCGATGCATTACAGATCTATCGGAGAATGGTGTTCAACGTCATTGCTCGCAACCAGGACGACCATACCAAGAACTTTGCCTTCCTCATGGATGATGACGGTAAGTGGCGGCTTACACCCGCGTACGATGTGGCCTTCAGCTACAAACCAGGTTCCCACTGGGTAGAGCAACACAACATCAGCCTGAACGGCAAGCGGTCCGGATTTGTCCAGGAGGATCTTCTGGCGGTTTGCGCCCAAATTGGAAACTTTAGTCCTCGTGATGCGCTGGTCGTTATAGAGGAATGCACCGAAGCCGTGTCCCAATGGCGTAAGCTTGCCACCATCAATGATGTTCCAAAATACCTGATCGACAACATCGACTCCAACCTCAGGCTTGACCTCACCTGATGCTGAGAATCCGTCAATATCCAATAGGATCTTGTGGCCACTTTGTGGCATTGGTCCAGGGATCCTTCCTTATCCTCTGAGACATTTCCATCATCATTAGTCATGACATAGGCGATGTCGATATCGCATTCCCTGACACCTTGGCTGGCAATAAAGTCATGTCATCTTTTTGATTGACATTAATTTGTGTTGTGGTATACTTATCCCACACTAAAGCACAGACCGGAGATACCCATGCCTAAAGCCTATCTTGTTACTGTCGAACTGACCTTGATGGATCAGGGCGCGTTCACTTTTTCCTCCACCAAACTGGCCCTGGACTGCGAAACGCCGGAAGAGGCCATCGAGGAAGTGCTGAATTCTCATAACCACGGTGCGGCCGATTTGGCTGGTCGTTCCGAATTCACCAGTGGTGGCCTGCATCTTCGGGCAACCTCGGTTGAAGAGGTTAAAGGCAACGACAAGATGATTCTGTCGCGCTACCTCTAGACAATTGACTGACATGCGGCCCTCAGCTGTAATTTCTCCTAATACAAAAGGCCGACAGCCATGATTCGAATCGTACACGCAGACATCCTTCAGCGACCTGTTGGTAAGAACGCCTTTGGTTTTGTGGGTACGGTATACCTTTCCCACAACGAGGACTTCAAAGGTAACCCGGTGCTGAAAGAGGGCCCGTCCTATCTGCTGGATAACCGGTCTGGCTCTCCATCGATACTGCCGAACATTATAGGTGATACACCGGATTATTATGGGTCTTTGAGCATTGGAAACTTTCTGACAATGCCGGTTTGGAGTCCCACAACCGAGCCAGGAATTACGTCAATTCGCCTGATGCCGATGGGCGGCTGTGAAGATGGCTTTATTGTCTATGGCGCCAACAAACTGCCCTTGTTTGATCAGCCGTTCAAAGACGATTGCATTGCTCGCTACCGGAACGGTCAGTGGTCTCACAAGGATGCCCGGCCTGAGTTATTGAGAGGGCAATGCCTGGACCAGGCCCTAAATAATTCAGGGATGTTTACCAATCAGGCTGGTGAGAACCTGTATTTGCCAACGCTCTCCTCTCCTGCCCGCTGTACCATGCTCGACATTCAGGCCATGCGGTTTAAGATTATCGATGGTAAGCTCACTGAAGATGAATTCGTCTCATGGTCTCAAGAGGACGGTGATCGTCATTCTCTGGCCGTTTCAGGCGGACTGGATAAGGATTTCCTCGCCTATATTGACGGCATGCGCAAGCACAATGCGCTCGGACGTGGTTATCAGTGCGTGACTAAAACCGAGTACGACCGGACCGAGACCATCGCCAAGAAGGTGATAAGAGAAATCCACGAGCGCGAGAACGGTGATAGCCCTTCCCCATAAGGCCTGACATAGCTTCTATTATTTTTTAACAGGAATTTTTGTATGGACAACACGAGCGCAAGCAAGATGGAAATACCAGCGGATATACACACCGCACTGCTCAACGAGGCAAAAAACTGGGTCCTGACCAATTACGCCGGCGGCGGCAAAGGGCTGGAAGCGTGGAGTTACCACTACACCAGCCTCACTTCCATTAAATCCTTCAGCCTTCCCGGGGATCGGGCCAAGAATCTTCGCCGTCTGGTCAAGCTCACGGATCAAGGCCTGCTGATTGAGAAGTATAGCTCTCGCAAAGGCCAGGTTCGCTCCTTCACGCTGCCGCGGGAACAACTGGAAGCAATCGGCGCCGAGGCCGTTCGACACTGGGAGCGCATCGGCTACGTGATTGGCGTGGCCATGGACGCCATCCAGGAACCTGCGGCGTCACCATCCCGGAGTAAAACCTGGACGCCATTCTACACAGCGGCCCCAAATTCCCCAATCTGAGCGAGAGCGAACTCCCCATCATTTGGTGGGCGAGGATGCCAATGCATGGCCGAACTGAGGTAAATTCTTGGTATCGAGCGGGCTTCCGGTATAGGCTCATCCATACTGTCGTTGGCGTTATCGCAACGATGCACTAATGTTTATCGGGCAGGCACAATCGATGAACGTCACCGACCTCACAGGCCCCTATGACATCCGAACCCACACTGGAACACCTCGACACCATCCTGGAATGCGTGCACGATCACCTGTCCAGGTCGTCTCTTAAGACCACCCGGTGTTTGTACACGACTTCTTTGGTGAAGGACCTGGCCGGGCGTCTTGGTTTTGAGGTCAATGTCTGGGAGGGGTCGGCCCGCTGGCATAGCCGCAAGTACATTCAGATGGTGGATGAAGGATACGATTTCGATTCGGCACAAGGCCTGTCGCCAATCGCCATGGAAAAGCGATGGGTCGCGCTACGTCGTAAGGGCGTTCGGGTGCTGTCCTGTGACGCCAATGAAGGCAGCGATGCCGATCTGGGAGGCCATCTTTGCCTGACAGTCCGTAACCACGAGCAGGCCTATTTTGTGGATCCGACCAGCTATCAATTCGTTCGCGACGGCGAACACCCAGGGGCACGGATTCTTGCACCAAACCTTATGGTCTGCCCGATCGACTGGGATCAGTTTGAGTCGCTGCCCACGTTCTTTTTCCGGCGCCCTCAGATGGTCGGTTTCTACACGTTTACCGCGGTTAAAAAATACCGCACTCTGCTGGCCAAGTCCGCCAGCGAAAAAGTCGATACTGACCTGAATCCCCGTCGCCATCCCGGGCTATACGATGACATCGTGGCGGCGCTGGCGGATCTTGGCGTGCATCTCGAACCGTAGTCATAGTTATTTTATGCTTTACAATATAGGCGTTTATTGATAATTTAAACTCTCATTCTTAGAGAGTTTTCCCATGTTGAATCGCAACCGAGAAGGCACCATCGCCTTGCGCCCAGGCAACGAGCACCACGAGCCGTGCGCTGTGTTTGTTGGCGGCATCAACGGCTTTGACATGCTCATACTTAAAAAGATAAACGCCAGCACCATCCTCTTTGGCGATCCCGATGACGAGGATCTGTTGGATATGGACTTCCACGCGCTCCAGGTGATGGAACTGGAATGGAAAATCGAGAACACCAGCCGCGCCCGAGCGCGTTTCGAGGAAAACCTGGCTGAACTCACCGAGGGTTGATCGACCGATCGCTCCATCTGGCCGTCAGTGCCAGATGGTAATCTCTGGGTATTTACCTTGGTTCTTCCTGAGCCAGACCTTGCAGATCGTGTTTTCTGGCCCCAGCTTGACGTGGTTCCAAGCGGTGGCAAGGACCTCTTCCTGTTTTTTAAAGTCGTCCCATCCGAAGTACCGTGCGATATCGTACGCCTGGTGAATTCGCTCGCTATTCAGTGTGATGGTATCCACCAGACGCCATTCCCCAGCGTGGCTTTGGTCGATCCGGACACCACCACCAAAACACTGAACCCGGAAGCCGTCAGCGTTATTGACCAGGCTGCTTAGCAGATGGGTCAGCAGTAGTGTTGGATTCATTAGCCAGCTTTTGGCCATCTCGTTTCTTTCAGTCATTTCGCCAGCCTTGTCTTGATTGTCTTTTTATCGTAGCAAATCTATGCCAAAACAATTGTATGCAAATTGTAAGGATAACTGTTTTATTGACTTTATTTGCTTTTATAGTATGATAATAACAATGAAATAATAAATCAGAGATTCATCATGGCAAAAGTTAATCAGGATCGACACGGTGTTTACGCCAAAGTAGGCGGCTATATTTTCCGTCCGGTAATGCCTTGTGGCTATAAGAATGTCTACCCGGACGGCTCAGCGTTCACGCAGGGTCAGCCCATCAGCGGAAAGCACCGAGGGGGCTCCCTGATTCGACTGCGAGACGGTCAACTACCCCGCCCTAAAGGACGGGGCTTGTAGAGAACATCCTACAGGCCAGGTTGACCAGGGAAAGCGGTAACCAACCCGCTACGTTCACCACAGGTCGTTAAGACCGACTCCGGAGTGCTTCCTCAGCTCCGGACTCTCGAAGATCGGGATCACGCTGGCGCAAGGTAAAACGCCGAAGGTTCCGATCGCCACGCAAGTGGGAGCCGGTGGTGGACATTCCCGAGGGGAGATGGATCGTAAGATCCGCGTCACAAGGCCCGTAAGGGCATTTATTGAAAGGAAAGAAATGTCGGTTTTTGTAGTGGATAAACGCAAATTACCCCTGATGCCTTGCTCGGAAAAACGCGCACGGCTTCTTCTTGCCCGTGGGCGAGCGGTGGTGGTTCGTGTTTATCCCTTTGCGATCCGACTGAAAGATCGAATTGGCGGGACGACTCAGCCGGTTCGAGTGAAGATTGATCCAGGCAGTAAAGCAACTGGCATTGCGATTGTCCGAGAAAATGGTCAGAAGCAACACGTTCTGGCCTTGATGGAATTGATCCATCGAGGCCGTCAGATCAGCAAAAGTCTGGAACAGCGTCGAGCGTTTCGCCGTCGTCGCCGTAACCAACTTCGGTACCGGGCACCCCGATTCCTGAATCGGACGAAGCCGAAAGGCTGGCTGGCCCCGAGTCTTCAGCATCGGGTGGACACCACTCAAAGCCTGGTGAATCGACTTCAATCCCTGGTTCCGGTGACGGCCATCAGTCAGGAACTGGTGCGGTTCGACACCCAGAAAATGGAAAACCCGGAAATTAGCGGTGTTGAGTATCAACAAGGCACCCTGATGGGCTACGAGATTCGCGAATACCTTTTGGAAAAGTGGGGCCGCGAGTGTGCCTACTGCGGCGAACAAGACACGCCACTGCAAATCGAGCACATCGACCCAAAAGCCAACGGAGGTTCCAATCGAATCAGCAATTTGACGCTGGCCTGCCAACCCTGCAACAAAGAAAAAGGCAGGCAATCGCTGGCCGATTTCTTTGCTTCATCCAAGCGCCTGAAGCATCATCAACCCAGGCTGGCGCTCGTATTGAAGCAGGCCAAAAAGCCATTGAGAGACGCTTCAGCGGTCAATGCGACCCGATGGGCGCTGTATCAGGCTCTTAAAGATACAGGGCTGCCGGTTGAAGTGGCGACAGGTGGGCGAACAAAATACAATCGAAGCAGGCTAGGTGTACCGAAGACACACGCCCTGGATGCGGCCTGCGTCGGAGACGTTCAGCAACTGTTCGGTTGGGAAATACCCACGTTAGCCATTAAGGCCAGCGGGCGGGGCAGCTATAAGCGCACTCGACTAACGAAATACGGTTTTCCACGCGGTTACCTGATGCGCCAGAAACACGTTCAGGGTTTTCAGACCGGCGATATGGTCAAAGCCATTGTTCCAAAAGGCGCAAAAGCGGGCATCTGGTTAGGTCGTGTCGCGGTCAGGAAAACGGGTAGCTTCAATGTTCAGACATTAAACGGTGCCATTCAGGGCATCTCTTATAAGCATTGTACTATCACTCAAAAAGCGGATGGATACGGCTATCATATTCAAACCACAAACCAAAAGGAGGAGGGAGACAGGGAAAACAAGTCGCGCTAACGCACGACGCGCTATCCCTCCCCGACCTGAAGGACGGGGTATCCCGCGCAAAATGATGAAGGCAATGCGGAAACCTGGCACAGTCACGGTCCATACATGGGCCCCGGATCAAGTCCGAATAGCGAGGACAGCTTTAAGCCGGACCACGAGACCTGGTAGCGCCTTGCCGGCAAACAACTAAGACTGACCATCGAAACGCAAGTCGATCTTAACGAACTGTGGTGAAGGTAGCGGGCTGGTTACCGCTCTCCCTGGTCAGCCTGGCTTATAGGTTTTTCTTTACAATCCCCTACCTTCAGGGCGGGGTAGTTGACCAGTATAGGCACGGTGTTTACGTCAAAGTCGGCGGCTATATTTTCCATCCGGTAATGCCGTCTGGCTACAAGCATGTCTACCCGGACGGTTCAGCGTTCACGCAGGGTCAGTCCATAAAATTGACGTTTTGCGTGCGATACCGCGAGGCAGGGTGGTGTTTTCATCACGGTCAATGATCGCCACGCACCACTCAGCCATGGCCGGTCTTTTAATGCGCAGAGTGGAGCGCCGGATCTGATCTATTCGGAGCAAACCCCGGCTTGTATAAAATCGACTAGATGCAGTCGCCCAAGCAAGAGCCTGAGCGTCCTCGGGAGTAAGAATAGGGTTAGTACAGTCAACTAATAGCATTTCATTCACCTCAATCGAATTCCAATGTGTACTTTCTAGAGTGGCCCCCATCTAAGAAGCGTTTCCTTGTTCATGCTAGCGGCCTACCCGATAGCCATCGCCCAACCGAGGCCCGTAAGTACGCCGATAATCACAATAGTTACAGCTATCGCAGCTACCCCGCCACCTCCAGATCGTCATTCATAGCTCGATGTAGCTGGTCTACCAGGACCTGCAAATCTTCGAGTTTTTCACGCTCGCCCGGCCGCCAGGCTTCATTCATTGCCGATTGAATTGCATCGGAAATTTCTGGAGCGAGCTTAATGATAGCTTTTGCGTGCGTTGCGCTCTCGCCATAAAGATGCAACTCGTCTTTTTCTGTAAGGTTATCCATAGGTAACTCCAGTTCACGCCGCAGCCTGTTCAAGAAGAGCTTCCAGGCTGAAGTCCATTTTATATTTCGCCGTTAGGAGAGGCTTAGGGCGGTGGGAAATCACGCTTTCCTCGATCCATCATGATCCGGATAAGACCGGCCACACCGGCCGCTATATTGATCAGACTCACCGCCATTCCCGGCATTGACCCCAAGGCTGTGGCGTAGAAGAACATGATCGCCTCACCCGTCATAAAGCCCATTCGCATCCTCGCTCCCTTCAGACAGAATTGACTATAGACCAGCACGGGTGCTGCCGCAATCGCATAAGCATCCCAGGGGCCTGACCACCAAATGGCGCCCGCCAGGATATTGAGGGCCACAAAACCGGTCGCGGTGAGGGTTCTGAATTTCAAAGACCGGCGTCCCATCCGATCAGCAATGAAGATCCCCAGGGCCGCAATGACATGCATGGTACCGCCAACAACGGAGCCCATCATGAAATAGTGAACACCCCAGAGCATCACGGCGATGCTCAGAATAATGAGCAGGTGATCGTTGGTTTTCCGGATGAGGGCCCAGACACTGATGGCGAGTGCAACCAAGCCCACAAACATGGCAATGTTGTCTGTAATCATTAGACTGGCTATCCAGCTTGTGCCAAAGTTTCGTATTCAGCCGCTTTCTCTTCGGATGCCTCAGTCCCAAGGCCCTGTCGATAAAGCCTGGACAAGCCACAATAGGCTTCTGCATCTTGGAGAAGATCTGCTGCGCGAGAATAAAGATCAAACGCCTTTTCGTAATCCTTCTCGCAGCCCATCCCAAACTCATAATAATAAGCAAGATCTGCCAAGGCTGTAGCATTGCCCATTTCGAGCGCGAGATTCATCATCTCGAAGGATTCTTTTGGGTCTGTCCCTATGCCGTATTTTGTATCGTACATTTTCGCAAGACCATGTTGGCACGAATGACTTCCTGCTTCAGCGCCTTCTCGAAAAAAGGCAATGGCTTTTTCCAGGTCGTGAGGAACAATATCTCCGAGGAAGTAGGTCATGCCCAAAAGGTAATGATCACCGCTTTCGTGCATAAGTCGAAGTGCTTGCTCTATGTCTTGACTCTTCTCGTCGCAATAGATTAATTCATTCGCTTTATTAACCAGGTTCCTATTCCAGGAATAGCCTTTTTTTTTGCGTTCTTCGCTAGTCATAATTATTAAATTATCCTATGGCCTTATACCGTTAAGTTGCTATCGTTCAGCCTTGGTCCTTTCGAATTTTTGCAACCTCGTGAACTACTCGGGACTAAAACACCCGATCTTCCCAAAAGAACTCTAAACAGAGATCGATTCGGAATTTAGGACATCGTCGACAGTCGCTCGCCCTAGGGCAAGTCGCACATTGCCTCTGTCACCTTAAGACACCAGTTCTATGCGCCTTTTTTCTTTTCGAACACTCACAAATCGAACCATTTTCTCTTTTGAGAACGCGTCGGATCGAACAAAGATGACAACTGATCAGCGATATCGATCGTTTTGCCATGTTTTTCATTAAATTTAAAATAGCACAGTTCTTTTTAAATGCAAACCACGCTTTAATTTAAGTTAGGTTTACAATAATCTCTGACTAAAGTTCAGGGCATCAGGCGACCCCAGCCAAAGCAAGGGATTTTGCGCCTGACACAGCTTTCCATAAGTTAGCACTTATTTATTGACATGGTAAGGTGTTTTTGTTATGATTCCGTCATCGAAATAGCCGGATCCATTGTCAACTACCCCGCCCTAAAGGACGGGGCTTGTAGAGAACATCCTACAGGCCAGGTTGACCAGGGTAAGCGGTAACCAACCCGCTACGTTCACCACAGGTCGTTAAGACCTACCCCAGAATGCTTCCTCAGTTCTGGGCACTAGAAGACCGGGATCACGCTGGCGCAAGGTAAAACGCCGAAGGTTCCGATCGCCGCGCAAGCGGGAGCCGGTGGTGGACATTCCCGAGGGGAGATGGATCGCAAGATCCGCGTCACAAGGCCCGTAAGGGAAAAGAATGTCGGTTTTTGTAGTGGATAAACGCAAATTACCTCTGATGCCGTGCTCGGAAAAACGCGCACGGCTTCTGCTCGCCCGTGGGCGAGCGGTGGTGGTTCGTGTTTATCCCTTTGCGATCCGACTGAAAGATCGAATTGGCGGGACGACTCAGCCGGTTCGAGTGAAGATTGATCCAGGCAGTAAAGTAACTGGCATTGCGGTTGTCCGGGAAAATGGTCAGAAGCAACACGTTTTGGCTTTGATGGAATTGATCCATCGCGGCCGTCAGATCAGCAAAAGTTTAGAGCAGCGCGGGGCGTTTCGCCGTCGTCGCCGTAACCAACTTCGGTACCGGGAGCCCCGATTCCTGAATCGGGCCAAGCCGAAAGGCTGGCTGGCCCCGAGCCTTCAGCATCGGGTGGATACCACCCGAAGCCTGGTGAATCGGCTTCAATCCCTGGTGCCTTTGACGTCCATCAGTCAGGAACTGGTGCGTTTTGACATGCAGAAAATGGCCAATCCGGAAATCAGCGGTGTTGAGTATCAACAAGGCACCCTGATGGGCTACGAGATTCGCGAATACCTGCTGGAAAAGTGGGGCCGCGAGTGCGCTTACTGCGGCGAAAAAGACACGCCCCTGCAAATTGAACATATTGACCCAAAAGCCAACGGCGGCTCTAATCGAATCAGCAATTTGACGCTGGCCTGCGACCCTTGTAACAAGCAAAAAGGAAGGCAGTCACTGGTCGCTTTCTTTGCCACCTCGAAGCGCCTGAAACATCATCAACCCAGGCTGGCGATCGTATTGAAGCAGGCCAAAAAGCCACTTAGAGACGCTTCAGCGGTCAATGCGACCCGATGGGCGCTGTATCGGGCATTAAAAGATACAGGACTCCCGGTCGAAGTTGGGACAGGCGGCCAAACCAAGTTCAACCGAAGCAAATTAGGCATCCCGAAAACCCACGCCCTGGATGCTGCCTGCGTTGGCGAAGTGGATCAGTTGTTCGGATGGGAAATGCCCACGTTAGCCATTAAGGCCAACGGGCGGGGCAGCTACAAGCGCACCCGTTTAACCAAGCACGGTTTTCCACGCGGTTACCTGATGCGCCAGAAACACGTTCAGGGTTTTCAGACCGGCGATATGGTCAAAGCCATTGTTCCAAAAGGCGCAAAAGCGGGCATCTGGTTAGGTCGTGTCGCGGTCAGGAAAACGGGTAGCTTCAATGTTCAGACATTAAACGGTGCCATTCAGGGCATCTCTTACAAGCATTGTACTGTCACACAAAGAGCGGATGGCTACGGCTATCAAATTCAAACCACGAACCAAAAGGAGGAGGGAGCCAGGGGAAACAAGTCGTGCTAACGCACGACGCGCTATCCCTCCCCGCCCTGAAGGACGGGGTATCCCGCGCAAACTGATGAAAGCTGGGTCAAGGTGACGACTGAACTCAAAGGCTGTTACAACTTCGATCAGCTTCGAAAAGACGAATTCGAGGCCGATCTCGTTAAGGCGCTCAGAGAGCACCCAGAGTTCATAGATAAGGAAAGCCACCCAGAGTTCCAGGGCTACTTCGAAAAGTCCCTTGGGTGTGCTAGAGAAACCTCTCCTGGTATCCATGCCGACGGGATCGATGGCGACATCCGAAAGTACGCTGAAATGATCCAGAAAATGTTCCCGGCGCTATTGTGAGCTGGATCGCTCGGCATCCTGAGCCGCTAAGATAAGGCTGTTGTTGGTAAGGGATGTCAAAGCCTCAGCAATACCTGTTTCGATTTATCCAGAACCACACGAGGGTTGTCCATCACTCGCTTCGGCATTCCCAGCTCCCGCACCCGGTCCTTCAGGCCGGCCAGAGCCTCCAGTCCTGACCTGAATTCCCCTATTACCTTCTGCGGATCTCCGGCAAAATCCTGGATGATGGTCCGATAGTCCGGCTCATCAATACCCCGCAGGTACTCCCTTGGCCAGACCGTTCTTCGGGCAATACCCTCCCCATCGAGCACCATCGGCGCCAGATCGTACGCCGGGGCCAGCGTGATCCTGCCTGATTTTTTTATCACGGAGGTATTGCGGCCGTGGTTGTCAGTGTTACCGATCGAGTAGTTCACGACATCCCTGACCAGGTACTCACACAATTCCGCATCAAAGTCCGCCACATCACCCATAATCCGTCGAAGATTACGGATAGCCGTCACCTGGCTCATGCGACCCCCGTCGCCCAATTGCTGATTAAGACTGTATAGCGATTCCACCGCAAACCGATCAAGACCTTTTGAGCCCAACGATCGATCGAAGCGAGGCATCCAGAGTGAGGGTACTTTACCTTCATACAACCTGGTTCCGGCAATGGTGTCCTTACCCAATCCATACAAGGCCTGGTAGAAAATGCCCTCAGCCCGAAGAATGTCTCCATCCTCGGCGCTCATGCGTCCCCGGGGGAACTTGACCAGCCAATGCGCAACCGCCTCATCCTCAGGAAGAAGCCCCTCCGGGTAGAACCGGCCATGACCGTCCTCGGCCACCAGCAGTTTTGGCGCATCGCCCCCGGCCCCGGCGGCCACGTCCAGAAAAAGCCCAAGATTATCGGCATACTCAATGAGTGAGGTGTATGCGTTGCAGACATGGGCCAGGGTAAACGACGGTACGGCTAATGCTTGTGTTCGACGTCCGAAGGCCTCAGCCGCCTCTTTAATTCTGAGATTGCCGATCGGCGCCACACACCCTTCACTTAAAAGACGGAAGTCCGCGGCCGGGCCTGGATCTCTACCGAGACACCAGCCTTTCAGTAAATGACGCCGCCCTGCACCCTGAGGGATGATATCCCGGAGTATCGGAGCCATCGGGCCACGATCATATTGCCTCATCAAATCGCCCGGTACATTGCACCCGACAGACCTCTCATCGACAAACGTCAGGCCCTCGTCCTGGCTTGTTACTTCGCAGACGTAATGACTGTCATAGAAGAACGACACAGGACCTGTCAGGCCCTTGGCCGGATCCGGAAAGAAAACGCGGCCGGCGTCGTGCCATTGGCCTTGCCAGAAAAGTTGTATGGTTAGGGTCTTACGATGCTTCATTTTATATCCTACCACACCAAATATTGGGGAGTTCGCTATCGCTCAGATTGGGGCATTTTGGAGGGGCTTTTCGCGGATTTTGGTAACCGAAAGACTGGCCAAAGAATTCACTGGCACTCTAGGACAGCCTTTTAAGAAGCTCCTCCACCACAAGATGGCGGGACTGTGCGCTCCATGATTTTAATGAAGCCGATCAGGAAAGGGAAACGGACGGCCACCATGGCCATCGGTAATTTGCCAAAATTCAGTTTGGCTCCAATGTCGAAGGTGTCTGTTTTGTACCAGTCGACAGAGGCCAGATTCATGCCTCTAAAGGTAATCATACGCCTTTTCAAAAGGGCGTCTTTTGGGTTTTTCAGAAACGTCAGCATAAAGTTATTTCTCCGGAATGATGCCGATTTTAACCACACGGTATTCAGTAATATTCTCAATCCTACAACTGAAATCACCAACAAATTCCGATGCGTCAAATCTAATAACACCGTCATAGACCTTACGAGCACTGTCGATAAGCGACTGAGCCCGCTCTCTTGTTTGCGTAACAAACAGCGTAGGCTCTTCATCATCGAGCTCGCTGAAGCCTTTAAGGATAAAGCAAATAGTCTCGCAGTCACTATAAGTCTGAATACCAACAAATTCTTTTTCAGCTTCGTGATAAAGTGCGAACATTAATACAATCCTCAATTTAATTATTATTATACAATTTATAGGGCTAAAGGTCAATATAAGTAATTACATGTCTCGTGCTTGTACTTATATTTCGGGGAGTGTCGGCTTTTTTGAATCAGGTCCGAACATTCGGATTTGTGCACATTGGATGAGCCGAATAGCCTCGCCTAATCGGCTCACCAATATTATTAGAAAAGATTCTGTTGTCCTTCAACATCCCTCTTTCTGACCACATTCTCAGGCTTCTCCCGGGTGCTTTGCAAAATCCCATGCTTGAGGTTGTGCACTCGATCTTTCGCAATTTTGGCATGCCTGCACTGAAGGACGCTATCTCGATCCAAGCAATGCAACGATCCGCTTCCCTCGCCGATCAATCTGCTTCATCTTCATTTTGAATCCGACGCTTTCAATGCCACCGAACATCTCAGCGTTGCTGTGCACTTCACACAGTCCGGCCAGCAGCAACGTGGTCGCCTCTGGTCGGCAGGAAAAGGCTTCGACGCCCTCCCCCTTCAGCAGATGAATGTCCATATCCATTCCCATCAGTCGGGCTGACTGATCGTTGCCCCCAATAGAGCGCCATAAGGCTTCCGATACCCGGGCGTGATCGGGAAAATGCTGGCGTCCGCCCTCATCCACGGTTCGGCAGTACGGCTTACCACAATCATGAAAGATCAGGTATTCCTTCACCGTCTTGTGATCCAGCTGGTTACTGGTAATGAGTGGGTCCCGGACCCAGTCCGGAAGGCGCCAGGGGTGTGCTAGTGGTGTGCTTTGGGTTAGGTGTTCAATCAGGTCTTGGTAGTAATCCCAGACGGACTCGCCGTGAGCCATCACGGACAATCCGGGCATTTGCTCGCATTCGGTCATTGCCTGGATGACGTCCGCCAGCGTGGTCTCTGCCTCAAATGAGGTGCGGTCTTCCCGTGTGCAAGAGCTAGTTCATGATATTTTCCTCGGTGGTTGTAAAAGGACCGCTCCCTAATGGAGCAATCCCCTTGGTGCTTTTTTCACATCAGGAGGCCCTGTCCGGGTGCTGGGCGTGCTTTTGGAGCAGGCCTGGGAGGACCAATTTTGAAGCCATAATTCTTTGCAAAGAAGTCGCATCGCTCCTGGTTCGGGCTGGCGTTATAGATCGTTGACAATTCACTTGGCGTCAGTCGGCTTTGATCGGCGCATATTGTGGTCAGCTGAAGGTTGATTGGCAGCCGGCCGACGCTTTCCTGGACGTTCTTCCCAACCGCACCTTTGATCTCAGCGGCATGATCGATCAGACCCTGGATAGAGCCGAACTGGTTGATCAGCTTTGCCGCGGTTTTTCCTCCAACGCGGTCGACGCCGATGATGTTGTCGATCTTATCGCCCTGAACAGCGAGAAGATCCGCAACCCTGGCGGGCGCCACACCCAGTTTTTCCTTCACGGCCTCCGCGTCGATGCGCTTCTTGGTGATCGGGTTTATCAGATTAATCCGATCATTTACAAGCTGCATCATGTCCTTGTCTGTGGTTTCGATTAGGACATCGTAGCCTTTATCGGCATACATCTCTGCCACCATTCCGATGGCGTCATCTGCCTCGAAGCCCTTCTTGACGATCACGGGAATCCCTGCGGCTGCCAAGGCCTCCTGGGCAAGGATTTCCTGTGGCTGAAGATCTTCCGGCATCCCGGATCGAGTCGCTTTATAGTCGGGGTCGATATCGTGCCGGAAGTTTTTTCCGTTCGCATCAAACACGCAGATGACCTTCACTACATCTTCCTGATGGGTAAGTTTTACTGCCGCGTTAACGGCGGCCGTGGCGGCCTCAACACGCTGTCCGCCTTTCACCCGGGGTGGCTGGGTGTGATACATGCGATACAAAGTGTTGTTACTGTCCTGGATGACTATGACGCCCTTGCTCACGGGATTATCCTCTTACTATATTTGATGGTGCGCAATTAGGGTACCGGCGAATCTCCGGTATCTGGATGAGGACGGCTCGGTCTACGTGCAGCCCAACCCTTCGGTCATTTCCTGGATGGCCTCCAACTGGCCTTCCTCGCTTTGATAATCTGGTCCTTGATGATTTCCAAAATCTGTTCGTGGATGGCCGTATAGTCAAACTCATCGTCAAGACGGAAGTAGATGGAGGAACCTAAATGGCCGTTGTATTCGACATCGAAAACGCCCGGAACGTCGCTAAACCGCTGACACAGAGAGTTATCGCACAGAGGCCCTTCGCTCATAATTGACTCTGCATTACTAAGGGCAAGGAAGTCGTCCACGGGTATCTCAACCCCATAATACCGACTGATCACAACCATCTTCAGGTCAAGGGATTCGGGCATTTTTTCTCCAAAATGATCGATGTACAGTCAGCCTAATGGCTACAACTGAAGGTTTGTCAGGGTGACGTAGAAGCGAATGTTGTAGCGACTATCTTCGCCTAAATGCTGACGGCAAGCTTCCAGAATCAGGTCCCAGCAGTACTCTGGCATGTCCGAATCGGACCCCTCGCCGTTCAGAGAGCCTTCGAGCGTCACCACCACATCCGAGTATTCGCCCGGCTCATCACCTTTAGTGTGCCAGGTGAAAACTTTGTTATCCGGATTATTCAGCCAGGCCATAAACGCCGGGTCTTCGAAAAACTCCGGCACGTTAATGCTGATGCCTCTAATGAAGGAGTTTGGGGCCTCTGACAGAAGTCTCGTGCGAACGCTTTTGATCAGGTTGTTCTGATTCGATTCGGCCATGGTCAGTCTCCTTTGATTTAAGTTATTATACGTTCTGGAATGATGATTGTCAATTTTTTAGGTGACAATTTCCAGTTCAGAATAACCATTTTCAGCTATTGAAATAAAGCTCGAATGAGGTCTCTCAGATTAAAATCTGTGGCATAGTCAATTTCATGCCCATAGGCTTTAGACTGGTCACCAAACAGGGTGCTTTTCCCACTATGATAAATCTCCTGTTCATACCGCACCAGGTCATCAAACTTCACCTTTTCGCGATCCTCTGGCTGAAGGTCTTGGTCGTAATAGTCAAGAGACTCCAGAGTAGCGGCGCTCAGGACTTCTTTGGAAGGTTCCATCGATCTCAAGTAAGCTATAAAGGCTTGAGGCTCCATTTCTAGACTCTTTTTATAGTTCTCAGCCTCTACCTTCAGGTAGATTTGCTGAATTTCCAGAAGCGTTTCATTCTCTGCCATCGCAAGCCTTCTCTGAATGGACTCATAGGCAATCTGGTACAGAAATACCGCCTCTTTTTCTGAGTAGTTGGCAATCGACTGTTGATGGTTAAACGAAGAAAAGTTACTCAGATCGTTCAAGGCGCCGTAGTAAATATTCAACAAGGCGTTCTTTTCTTGTGTCAGCTCCTCGCCTTCTTCCATATATCTCTCAAAATAGCACGGCTCTTTTACGGGCCAAACGCCGGCCAGAAACCAGTTAAAACTATCTTCTTTGCAGTTTTCTGCCAAATTGGCAAAAGTTGAATGTTTTCCTTGTAGCTTTAGATGATTGGTATAAAAAATCTTGTTATAGGTATTGCCGACTGAGTACATCGGCGCCGCGCTGGTGACAACAAACACATACGCCAACACAAGGATAGTTCTTTGGGCACTCACTTTGTACGCCTTTGAGCTAATCACACAAGCTACTATGCAAATAAATACAAAATACATCGCAATCGAGCTTACGAAACCCGCCATATCCAGAAAATAGTCAAAACCATTCACAATTAACATTGCAACCATGGCAATGGAAATCAATGGCGCCCCTGTTTTTATTTTAAGCCTCAGAAAGAGTGACGCAACAATAAAAAAGGCTCCCAGGGCAATCATCTTCCCGGGCGAATAACTGCTTTGAAAAAATTCACGATAGCCTATCTTAAACTCCCCTCCATAGCCTGTCGCGTAGTAGTCAACGATATTTGTAGAGATGAGCAGGATGCCCGCGACGAATGCGGAAAACAAGGCAATATCGACAGTCAGCCCTTTGTTGCCATCCATGAATTTTCGGGTAAACAGTGACATTCTGAGATGCTCCATTATTCTGCATATGGTTTAGGTGCCATCAGGATAACGGCAGCGCAAAGTATAGCCAGATATTCATATTTCATCAATTAAATTATATGTTTTGTGTTCAAACCCCGGGTCCGGACAGACCCCGGGATTCTCTGGTACCGCCGGCGGTTCAGCCAGTATAGTGGCGTCTAGTCCGGGGCCAGCTCCGGGAAATAATACCGCTCGGCGTGCTCAGGGATCGCCCATTTCAACGGTGACCGGGATGAACTTTCTGTCAACAACCCTTCTTTTTTCATCTGTTGAAGCAGCTTTTTGGTTACCTCATACCCAAGACCAGAGATCTCGGTCATTTCATTACGCTGAAACTCACCATAGGCAAAGGATTTTTCCAGAAGTCGCACCGCTTCCGGGCGGATCTTATTTACGCCAGGAATTAAACCCTTATTACGATCTTCAACATAAGCATGGATACGTCGCTCCATGTCCCTGAGCCCCAGCATTCTTGAGGTGTAATCCACCTGATCAATCGCCGTCTTCAGCATGAACTGACAAAACTCAACAAGGGCCTTCTCAGAACGCCCTCCCCGACCGTCTGAATCACCCTGACGAGGGTTGTCAGCCTTGGCCAGAGCTCCCTTGTAGTCGGCATTGTTCTTGGCCAGGCCGCGACTCAGGCACCAAAGCCCGTAGGCTCCAACTCCCGCTTGCTTGAGATACGTGTCGGTGAACAGCCTACAAACACGGCCATTTCCGTCGACAAATGGATGGATCCACATCAATCGGTGATGAGATGCCATAGCCGCGATGATCCGCTTCTGCCCTCTGTTGCGGTCAAAGGTATACGCCTCAGAAAAGAGTTCCATAAAGGCTTCGAGCCGCTCCGCTTCGGGTGGCTCATGCCGTCCAACCGTCACTTCCTGGCCCTTCTCACGAAAAAGGCCAGGCTCAACCACAACCTTCTTCCGGCCCTCACTGTCCGAAACTGTTTTTAATGAGGCCGGAAGGTCCATATAAAACTGGAAGTGTATGGCCTTCAAAAGTGCCGGCGACACCAGGCGCTCCTCATCCGGCGGGTTGAGATCCAGCCAAGCCTGGGTATCAATGTGCGCCAGAGATTCCTTCTGTCGATCTCGTTTAATTGGATCCTGACTGTAGTTCCCGGCCATGGCTTTCCGGACTTCCCGCGGATGGGTTTTGTTGCCTTCAATCAGGTTCGAGTAATACGAGTTGATCAATCGCATGTGCTCGGTGATCACGGCCTTCGTGGTCTCGGACACCAGCCCCTCCAGCGTTGCCGCTTTTCTTTCCAGCTCCTGAACCAGATCTGGCAGGTCCGATTTGTCGATTGCTCTTTCGGACGGAATCATCGGCTCTATTTCTTGGATGATGGGCATTCTCTTACCTCCTATACCGGTTTATTTACCGGTTCAAATACCGGTTTCAGCAAGGCCATTGCGTTCTTATCTATCTGTTTTTGTTGGCCCTGCTGATCTTGTTGTTGATCGAATACCATCATAATACGCCAATTCATACCGGTTTTCATACCGGTTTTTGTACCGATTCACCAACGAAAAAGGCTGGCATAACCTGCCGGCCTCTACCATCGCACCCAGTCGAAGTTTGGCGTGGACTACACCTCTCCGAGAACCTTCAGAAGCGCCTCCACCTTTTTCGGACCCAGTCCGTTGATGGCCAGCAATTCGGATTTGCTGGCGGCCATGACCTTCCGGACCGATCCGAAGGTCTCCAAAAGAAGCTGGGCAGCTTTAGTGCTGACACCAGGCAGCGCCTCAAGGACATATACCTGCTGCTCGAATATCGCCTTTGGCTTCGCCTTATGCAAAGACACCGGTGTGTATAGGCCATCAAGGAAATGCGTGGCCAATTTTGCCACCATGTAGGCCGTGTGATTGGCATTCAGGGTTGGGAGAACACTCACTTTCTGAATCGCGCTCAGAAAACTCACAGCTCCGTCGATTTGCTGACAAAGCATCGAAGTCGCGTTGCCGTAAACATCGCCTTCCAGCAGAAAGATCGGGATGACCTGCTTGTCACTGGCGCCCACCTCCATCTTCAGTCGTTCGCTCTGGTCGAAAAGCCGGCCGGATGTCTGGATCGAAGCCTCGAAGTCGGTTTTGGGCGAGGCGTCATCGCACCGTTTGCGCTCAATGATCAGGCGATTGCCTTCCCGATCCTCAATCAGGATATCGCCCAGATCCAGAGAAACGATCTCGACGGTGATATCGGGATGCTCCGCCAGCAGATTAATGAGTGAGGCTGGCTCACGATGATCTACCTGGATGATGACCGGTCCCGGCATTTTGATCGAAGATACGTCCAGCGCCGCAGCTTCGGCCGCCCTGCCTGAACCCTGCCTGGGTATGGGAATCTGGTAACCCGGCGTCTTACGCTTTGCTCCGGAGCCGGCCATCGCAACAAGCTCAGACCAGGAATTGGAGGGATCGATCTCAAGCACCTGCATCATCTTTCGCTGAAACGCCAGGCCTTTTCCGATCGATGAGACATCACCTTTGGCCTTGATTACCCAGCCGGATATAATGGTTTCGGACGGCTCAATCCAGATCTTCACATCATCGCTGATCTCCTGAAATGCCGCTAAAACCGGACCTGACACATACAGGCGCTCCATATTATCTTTGTGCGGGTTTTTCCAGTGATTCAGTGACATAATGCGATCCTTTATCTGATGGTCTTTATGCTGTATCGATGCTTCGTCTGAGGACAATAATTATAGTTCTGAAATATTATTTGTCAATTATTGAAGGCAAAAACTCTTTCTGAGATCAACAGAAACTACTCCGCAATCATTCAGAAAAGCGTATACACTCGATTTAAAAGATTTGACAGCGAACCTTGCTATGATTGTTATATTTTGTTATCATATGATTAAATAAGTCATATTAAATACTTAATGCATGCTCTTATATACAAAACAAGGAACGTTACTATGAAAGAAAATAATTCACCACCTCTTCGAGAAATCATGCTTTCCGCAAAAATCCAAGAACTCACCGGCTTTGTGGATAAAACTAGCTCATTGTTAGAAATAATCAGTTCTAATATTGTTAAAGTGGATTACCGCGTTGATAGGCATTTAGATCTTTTCTCCAATATCAATTTTAGAAAACTGTCTTCCTCAGACCCAATCTTTATAGATCTCCTGATCGATCACACAGATCAGTTAGCAATAGATGTAAAGTTTGTGGCGGATGTAGCCCCCATTATTAATAGTTTTCAAGAAGGAGGTGACAAATTTAAAACTGAGTCCTTCCAGAGATACATTCATTCACTTGAAATCCTGTCCAAAAAACTCAAGGAAATAAAATCACTACTCTAGTTTTACTCATAGTATATGGGTGAAAGGCCCATCCCTGGGCCTTTTTGCTTTACTCCAGCATCAGCGAAACAATGCGCTTACCGCGGCGCTGAAGATTCTTCCACTTCATCTTGAATCCCGTGCTTTCAACCCAGCCAACAATAACGTTGCCGCTTCTTTGCGACTAGCAAAGGCCTCTACCTGATCGCCTTTGAGCAGGTGTATATCCATATCCATCCCTATGAGGGTGGCAACCTCCTCATTGCCCCCAATAGAGCGCCAGAGCTCTTCTGAGGCCTGGGCATGATTTGGGAAGTGCTGCCGCCCTTCCTCGTCCACCGTTCGACAGTATGGCTTACCACAGTCGTGGTAGACCAAGTATTCCCTGACAACGTCCTCCGGCAACTGACGTTCGATAAGAACAGTTTCCCGGACCCAGTCCGGAAGGCGCCAGGGGCTCGCCCGACATCATGACGCGAGCTTCGTCAAAAGCATCTTGAAGAAGAACTTTGTGCTCATCGGCCAGCAAATACTTACCGTCGGCACCTCGCATCATGCCGAGCATTCCCCACTCGAACCACTGGATCTTGGCGGATCCGGTTGGTCCTTCTCTGCGAGCCAGTTTGTCCAGATCCTCCAGAACCTCCCTGGCATTTTCGCCTTCCGGCTGATGGCTGGTCTTGCGGATGTCCTGGCCACGCAAAGCGGCGTACAGAACAAAATGTTCGTGGTGAAGACCTCCGTCTTTCACGCTTCGAGCCTTAATGTCGGTTTTCATGTTGGCGATCAGTTCGCGACGTTCTGCGGTAAAATAAGTCATGGGTATTCTCCTTAAAGGCAATTGAATCGTTTGGTGATGGAACGGACTTCGTCTTTCGTGCAGGGGCCGATGCCCACCGCGGTTATGATGGGTTCACCGGTAAAATGCGGCGGCATGATGTGGTGTTGGTCGACAATAAGGGCGCAGGGCAGTCCCGCCTCAAGCGCTTCTCGATACGCACGGATCAGCTGATTGACGTTCTTGGCTTTGAGGGTAACTTTGGAGCCACCGGTGCCGGGGTCGCGGTAGCCGCGGGCACGATCGGGATCGATGCGTTCAGCATCGGCAAAAGCATCGCCATAGGCATGACCGGCCTGAGCTGAAAGCTTGCCAGCAGGCATTTCCAGATCTTTCCGGATAATGGCGTATTGGTAAAGGTGATCATTGTTCGCAATGGGACAGGCATACAGACGAGCGATGTCGTCATGGGGAAGGTATTCTAGTGCTTCAGGCTTGAGGTGCGGTCCAATCCGCTCGCAAGAGCTAGTTCATTGTCATCGATTTTTCTCCTGGTTGGTTTTGACGCTTATGCGCCGAGTACTATAGTTTATTGGCATAAATATGGTGCTGACGACAGGACTCGAACCCGCAATCTTTCGGCTTAGCAAACCGACTGTTCTACCAATTAATACTACGTCAGCAATAATCGTTTCAGGTCATCTTGGAATCCGTTTCCTCCCGATCCAAGGACCGTGTGACCAATCTCATCGATCACTCTATAAGAAATATTATACATTTCAAATAATATATTGCAACGCTTTTTTTCACCTCTCACAAAAACAGCTCATTTTCTGCTAGTTTTATCACTACAATAGTTGACTTTATTTACCGTTGTGGTATAATTTTTAGACTGCTAGATATAACATTATTAGGTGTAAGGAGATTTACGCTGCAAGATTTCTGAGCAGGTTTCCGCCATTGCTGCCGCAGCGATTGAGAGCCTTGGCCGACAGATGGCATTACCACCGGAAGGGAACTATAATTATGCTCATGATTCATCTTGGGTTGACCGGCTTCAGACTTAAAAAGGGATGCCTTTTTGGCATGCATTCCTCCGTTAAAATATGGACGCTGGATGCTGGAATAATCAAATTCCAATTTATAGATGAATCGGAATCATCGCTTTTCAGGGATGCGGTTTCTGGCTTATCTTCAGACCCAGAGTGGTTATTGAAAAACAGGTCGGATTTCGAGCGATTGGTAGATCAAAAAAGTGCTGAAAGTATTTCCATGGCCATGAAAAACTCAGTATTATCGCGAAAAATAGCAGCCAAGGCTGAGCATGAAAATATGCGCCTAAGAACCGAAATACACACACTGAAGTGTGCCATTAAAATTGTTCAGGGTGACGGCAGTCCTGAGTGAGAACAAAAGTCTGGTGCGCTAAGATTAGCCCGTATGGAATCAAAGATGCCCGGAATGCCCTACGGACGATAGGTAATAAGGAGAGTAGGTTATCAAACCAAAAAACGAAAAGCCCTTTAACAGTCTCCACATTGAGCGTAAGACTCCAACACGGGACGAAGAATCGGGAGTGATATTTGATAAGTGCCAAATCTCTGCCTGGAGAGATGCGGAACGGTCTGCCAAGCTGAAAGATCAAAACAATCAGTTAAAAAAAGAGTGCGATAGGCTAAATTCCCGGGTGGCAACGCTAGAGAAAGCGAGTATTTTTCTGCTGTCTAACTTTAGTAGAAACAACCACAGATTTTTTTCAGAAGAGGGTGTCAAATACCGGCCACTAAGCCTGCGGCTCTAGTGGCGGCTTGCAAGAGGTCCAGATCGATAAACAGTCGAAAGGGCTCTAGCTTCTAAGGCATCTTACCCGAGGGTGATTTGCCTGGGCCTGAAGA
>Ga0307487_1000083_pt1 | contig 75827 bp, 48 predicted proteins | sample CBIW12metaG_FD_203665 | JGI IMG/M metagenome (GOLD analysis project Ga0307487, IMG submission 203665) | Sea-ice brine microbial communities from Beaufort Sea near Barrow, Alaska, United States - CBIW 1.2 | ecosystem: Environmental > Aquatic > Marine > Coastal | place: USA: Alaska | collected... | reverse complement strand
ATGCTGTTGGACATGTTGTGATGTGTTTTAGTTAAACTCCAAAGAAGGATTTGATAACTGTGGCGACTACGACTAGAAAGACACAGCTTCCAAACCAGGCAGCGGCAACTTTTCCGGTATCTGGGTCACCTGCATTCCATTTTTGATAGACTTTTACCGCGCCGATCAATCCGAGAATGGCACCGATAGCATACATCAAACTGGTGCCTGCATCAAAGTAGCTGCGCACCTGACGGTTGGCTTCTTCGATTCCTGCAAGTCCGTCTTGGGCTTTTGCTGAAAGGGTTGATAAGCCAAGGAAAAGGATGGATAAAATGCCTTTCGATTGGGCAGGAGTAAGGGGTTGGTGGTTCTTTTTCATTGGATTAACATTTAGTGATCGTTGAGTATTTTTGAGATTTTGGGAGAGTTAGAAGCGATTTGGATTAAGGAGTATGAGCTACCCAGGCTTCTTCGATTTCTGTTTCGTTGAAGTTGATCCTGCAATACTTTTCAGCGTTTTCCAAAATGAAATTGATAACGGCAACCCGGTAGGCGGGCTCCCGAAGCCCGGTGTGGTTTGACAGCGTCTGGATCAGCTGCAAGAGCAATGTTTCCTTGCTTGTCCTGTTTTGCCCCGCCTTGCCGAGGATGCCGTTTAATTCCGCAACGGTTGCTTCCAATTCTTCAAAATGATCAGTAGGCTTTTCATCAGTCCTCCTGTGGTCCTGCTCCTCTTCCTGCTGACGGTCCTGACTGATCTTATTAATCCTGCCGGAAAGCAGGCTGCGAAATTCCTGTGGATAGTATGATACTATGATGATGAGGTAGTAAGCTGCCATGCTTACTGCCAAGGTGCTGAAGTATGTGTTCCAGGTAATTGCTTCCAACATGGGATTTCTGTTTTGTTGAAGCGGGTTTGTTTCCCGCTGACAGAAGCAAATGTGGGGATGGTAAATCCCTGTTTTTTACACTGTTGTGGTAGCTACCAAAAAAAGTTTTGAAAAATATTTTATAGATAATTGGTTATGAGCTGTAGTTTTTTTGTCCCTGAATTCTTCCAAAGTTAGTCCCTGGGTGCGATGCGTCCATGAGCTTCCGGCATAAAGCCATTCGCCTGCGGCTCATTTTTTATTCCTTTTCCTCATGGCCTTATTTCCCCCAAGACCTGTGTGGCTGTCCTAATTCATTGTTCACCAAAACGAAAAGAAATTATGGATACGCTCGAAAGAAAAAATGATCTATTTAAAGTAGCTGAAATCAAGCTAAGCTACAGTGCTAACGTGAAAAACTCCTTGCGTCCTAAAGTTGAAACCTCCAGACAAGTGTATGAAGTGTTTGCTCAAGCTTGGGATAAGGAACGAATTGAGTTTGTGGAAGATTTCAAGGTGATGCTGTTATCAAGAGCCAATAGAGTTCTTGGAATCGTAAACATCAGTTCTGGAGGAACAGCAGGAACGGTAGTGGATGTGAAACTGGTCTATGCAGCTGCAATTAAATCTAATTCTAGCTCCGTAATCCTAGCTCATAACCATCCGAGTGGGAATCTAATGCCTTCAGAACAGGATAAAAGATTAACTCAACGGATCAAGCAAGCAGGTAATATTTTGGATATTCCAGTGCTGGATCATGTGATCATGACTACAGAAGGATATTATTCCTTTGCGGATGAAGGGGAGCTTTAGGCTTCCTTTTTTTTCTGAATTTAATTCATTTTTCATTTGCGGTAAATCCTTGTGTTTTATTCAATGTCAATTACGCTATTGAATAGAATCGGAATGTTATTGTGAATTCTATAAGTTGACTTGTCTCAATCCGGTAAACCATTTAATGTGAATTTTTTCAGGAATTGAAAATACCATCTTGGCAATTCTTTCAGATAGAAAATTCTTTAGGGATTTATGGTAAGTCTACAATAAGAATTTATTTTTTCTATTCCTTCTTCCGCCAATTTAGCCTGATACCATCACACGAGGCAAAAGACTACGGCATAAAGCCAGCGCTCTTGCGGCTGCTGATTTATTCCGTTTCCTCTTGCAGTTAGTGCTGACCTCAGGAATATAAAAACATCAAAACAGAGTTCCTTATCTGAAAAATACTTTTGTGACGATTTATCTCCACTGCCTTTTTCATAGATAGAATCATCCAAAAAGAATGGTACATCGAGATCTTAATTGATAGGCTTTTCGAGTTAATCCACATGCCAACATTTGATTTATAAGTAATGAAAATTATGAAAAGCCTTTTTTCGGGGTTTCGATTTATGAGGCCACATGGACTGCTTTATTTTCCTCAAAAGTGGTTTGACATTCATCCTTTGGATGAAATTCAAGTCGTCCGGTACCTGTCAGATGAACTCAATGATTTTCCAGCTGTTGGTCCTCATATCAACGATTTGCCCATGATGCCCTCTCCTGAATGGGTGATTGAATCCGGTGAATGGAAAAATATTATTTAAGCGTATTTGGCATGTGTGAGTTTTGTGGATTCTGAAATAGGTCGTGTAATGGGCGCCTTGGAGGAGAGATGAACATGCGGATAATACTATTCATTCGGTTGATTTCTGCTATTATAGATGTAATTAAAACAGTAAGCCAAAATAGTTTTCAAAATTACCCTATGCCCTATAGTACAGGATGGAAAAGGATGCTATACAGCTGATATTAAGTGGTGATAAGCTAATGTTATTAAGAACAAGGAATGAGTTAACACTCAATTTTCAGAAATGAGTATGTATTTCTAATTAGATAAGTAGTTAGTTTCAAATAGAGAATGCTATATAGTTAAACCCAAATCTCCATGTCCTCTCAGCCCTGCAACAAGGTTTTATTACATAGGATTTCGGTGGATTCAGACAAAGCTTCCTTTTCTGAACTTTTCAGGAGATATCATTCTAAACTGGTCTCATTTGCTAGCTGTTTTTTACCAAATTATGAAGAGGCTGAGGATATGGTATCAGAAGTTTTTATAAGACTATTGCAGAATCGTGCACAACTGAAGGATATAGAAAATTTTGAAGGATACCTCTATTATTCGGTGAAGAATCAATGCCTGAACCAGTTAAAGAAAAATAAAAGACAGAAAAAGATATTCACTCCCCTTGATCTGCAAGATTTTAAAACTGGTGAATCTTCCCAGCCACTTGAGCAATTATTAACCTCCGAATTACGCGATAAAATTGCTGGATGCGTAGATAGATTACCTCAGAAAAGAAGGTTAGTGTACAAAATGATCAAAGATGACGGGCTTAAAATCAAGGAGGTTTCTAAGTTGCTTGATATTGCAGAAAAGACGGTGAAGAAGCACCTGGAATTAGCTGTAAGAGATCTCAGAGCGGAAATAGCGACTTATATCGCTGCTCAAAATAGTCATCCAAAAATCATCCCTATTTCTTTGAAAGTAGGCACCTTAGTAATGCTGGTCATGTTGGTTTCCCAGTTTTTTAGAATTTAGCCTACCATTTTTTAGGTTTCAACCAATCAGCTCAATATATACTCTTTCTTTTAAGGAGGGAATGATTTATTATTTTGATAAATCTACATATATCTATTGTTTAGTTTGCTGCATTGATCTGGCCTAAAATAAAATTTCAAAAAATATTCAAACTGCATTACGCCTTTTGATCCTCTAGGTTGTCTTGGTAATGTGAATGTACCTGAAAATCAAATAGACCTTATTCTTTCAAAGTGGCTGACAAATACTGCAAGCCAAGAGGAACTTTCAATTCTGAAAAATTGGGCAAGCCTGTGTAATGAAAATCTGGAGGTATTGGAAACTTTTAAAAAAGTAGCTAGCGAAAGTACAGCTGAACCCATTTTGGTCAATCTGGAAGAAAAGACTAATGAGATTTGGGATAAAGCCCTTCAAAAAAAAACAGATAGCCAGAGAAAATGGGAGGTCGTATTCAAATATGCTGCTAGCCTATTCTTACTGGCAGCATTAGCGATGAGCGTTTTTTATTACCAACAGCTAGAAAAAGAACGGGGCAATGAAGTAGTGTCGGAAGCTCCAAATTACATTGTCAGAGAAAATAAGCCAGGTCAAAAAACTAAAATCTTTCTACCCGATGGTTCAGTTGCTTACCTGAATAGTAGTTCAAGCATTAGATATTTAAGCGGGTTTGTCGGAGACGAGAGAAGGGTTTACTTAGAAGGAGAAGGCTTTTTTGAGGTTGCTAAGGATAAAGCCAAGCCATTTGTAGTCGAAAGCCGATCTGTTGAAACCATCGCTTTAGGTACGGCTTTTAATGTGAAAGCTTTTGAAGCGGAGGGAGAAATTCGGATTTCATTGGTGGAAGGTGAAGTGAACGTAAACCAGCTTGCAAATACCGACAATTTTCTAATTCTAAAGCCTGGAAAGGAATTACTGCTTTCACCGGATTCCAGTACATTTTTAGAACAAGACTTTGATCTGGAATATGTGATTGGTTGGAAAGAAGGAAAGTTGGTGTTTACTCAGGCCAATTTACAGGAAGTAAAACTTCGGCTAGAGAGATGGTATGGAGTTCAAATTGATATTAGAGGAAAAGTGCCTTCTAACTGGAAAGTGACGACAGTATATGAGAACCAAAGCTTAAAAAACGTATTAACTGATTTACAATACTCTAGAAAATTTGCCTATGAAATAAAGCATTCGAATGTGACTATCACATTTTAAAAAAAAAAACAGAACCAATGGGTTCGTACCCCACTGATTCTGAGATGGCTTAACTAATTGTTTGGACGCAAATTAGTTTAGCCTAATTATTAAATACTTGTCAGTACTCAATAACCCAAAATTATGATAAATAAACCTTTACTGCTACTACTGCGGATGACAAAATATACCCTATATGGTTTTTTGTTTCAGATGCTCGTGTTGAACGTGGCACTTGCCCACTCAATTAAAGCCCAAAAAATCGATGAAGTTTATGTGCATGTTTCTTTCAATGAAGAGAAATTGCTCAATTTTTTACATGAGGTAGAGCGACAAACAGAGTTTCGCTTTACCATACATGAAAATGAAACTTATCTCAATGAAAAGGTTTCTGTAAAAGCTACCAAGATTTCTGTAGAAGACCTGCTAAAGGAAATAGGAAGGCAAACCGGCTTGAATTTTCAACAAGTAAATAGAAATATTTCCATGTGGCTTGCTCAAAACCGAAGTGGATCCAAGGATGCGATTGTTTTAAAGGATGCTAAAAATATTTCAGGCATTGTGAGTGATAATACTGGAGCTCCTTTACCTGGGGTTACAATTATCGTTGAAGGCACCACAAGTGTTACTGTCTCGGATATTGATGGAATCTATACAATAGACGCAGAGGTTGGGGACGTCTTGGTGTTTTCATTTATTGGTTTCACTCAGCAAAAAGTAACCATTGGAAACCAGACTAAAATCGATGTAACAATGCTTGAAGATGAGCAAGCACTTGATGAAATTGTAGTAGTTGGATACGGTACACAGAAGAAAGAGGATGTAACAGGTTCAGTTGCCACAGTTAACCAAAAGACCATTAGGGATCTTCCAGTTTCATCAGTTGATCAAAAAATGATTGGTCAAGTAGCAGGTGTTCAGATACAGCAAGTTTCTGGTGCTCCTGGAGCTGGAACATCCATTAAAATTAGAGGAAGCGGATCCCTGGATGCTGGAAATGAGCCATTATATGTGGTTGACGGAATGCCCTATTCTGCTGATATGAACCAGACTTTGAATCCATTGATGTTTATTGACCCTAATAATATTGAGTCAATTACAATATTGAAAGATGCTTCTTCCACTGCGATATATGGTTCAAGGGGAGCAAATGGTGTGATCATGATTACAACCAAAAAAGGTTCATATAATCAGACTAATATTACTTTTTCGGCGAAGGCCGGAGTTCAACAGGTTCCACAAAAAGGAAGACCTGATATGTTGAACAAAAGAGAATTTGCACAACTTCAAAGAGATAGAATTGACCTTGAGGTGAATCTTCGTGAAAAGAGGGAAGCTACACTGGAAGATTATCCCGCAGAATATAGAGACTTGGATGCGCTTACTGGCAGAGGCACTGATTGGTATGACCTCGTTCTTAGAGATGCTCCTATTCAGGATTATAATTTTAATCTTCAGAAAGGCACGGAAGACACTCGAATAAATTTCAGCCTAGGATATTTCAGCCAGCAGGGTGCCGTAAAAGAAACTGGAATTGAGCGATTTAGTAGCAAGCTTGGTATTGAAACAGATCTCACTAAGAATTTGAAATTGGGCGTTTCAATCCAGCCAACTTATATAAGCCAACAAAGAGCAAATACCAATCTCAGTCGAGAAGATGTTTTGGGTGTCAGTATTTGGGCAAATCCAGTATCAACTCCTTATGATGAAAATGGGAATTTAAAGCCCTACATAGTAGCTCCTCAAAGTAAATACCATTCGGCCTGGAGTTTTGCAAATCCATTGTTTTCGTTGCAAGAAATAACTATGGATCAAAAATCATTTCAGAATTTAGGGCTGGCATATTTAGAGTGGAGTATTCTACCTAACCTTCGACTGCGCTCTTCTTTAAATACCATTCTGGAAGCTTCTAAGTATTCCCAATATGTACCGAGCACGGTTGGAGGATCTAATAGACCACCTACTACAGGGACGGGTAATTCATCAAATTCACGCTTCAACAGCTTCAATTGGTTAGTAGAGAATACAATCAATTATGACTTAACCTTTGGCGACCACTCCTTTAATTCATTATTAGGTTATACTATCCAGCGGTACAATTCGAATAATATCAACCTCAATGCAAGTCCATATCCTAATGATCTAATTACTACTGTTAACGCTGCGCAGGCCATTAGTTCGTGGGGTGAGGCAGTTAACGAGTGGAGTATGATCTCTTATTTGGGAAGGATTAATTACTCATTTAAAGAGCGATATCTATTGACTGCTACTTTTAGATCTGATGGATCTTCCCGTTTTGGTAGTGAAAATCGTTTTGCTTTGTTCCCTTCTATTGCTGGTGCATGGAGAATTTCGGAAGAAAGTTTCTTCCAAGAGGTTTCATGGATTGACAACCTAAAGCTGAGAGCTAGTTATGGGAAAAGTGGTAATAATAACATAGGTAATTATGCTCACCTAGCTAATGTAAGTGCAGGATCGTATGTTTTTGAAAATACCCAAGTGACAGGTTCAAGTGTTGGGATTTCCAATCCAAGTTTGACTTGGGAAGAATCCAATCAAATTGATATTGGGTTGGATTTTGATTTTTTCAACAGCCGATTATTCCTAATGGTCGATTACTTCAATCGAAAAAGTAATAACATGCTGCTTGAAGACGTAATTCCTGCTATTACAGGTTTTAACAATCAGACAATTAACCAAGGAAGTGTTCAGAATACTGGAATAGAGATTGCCCTCGGAGGTACTCCATACGCAGGAGAATTTAATTGGAACGTTAGTGGGAATATTGCCTTCAACCGAAATGAAGTTCTTTCTCTAAACGATAATACGGTTAGAATTCTATCAGGAAGCAATGACGGTAACCCTACACACATATCAGTAGTTGGAAAGCCTATCGGTCAATTTTTCGGATTTATTCTTGAAGGTGTTTATACCCCAGAATACTTAAGTCAGCCTGGTGTGATTAACTCTCCTCAAGTATATGAAGGCAACGTGAAATACAAAGACGTGAACGGGGATGGGTTTATTAATGATGTGCTAGACTACACCCTAATCGGTAATCCACACCCTGATTTCATCTTTGGACTTACCAATAATTTCTCCTATAAGAACTTCGACTTGGGAGTAATTATCAATGGTCAATTCGGAGGCCAGGTGATGAATGGCTTGCGTCAAACCACAGATAACTTACAGGGATTTTTCAATGTAGATAGAGCATGGGAAGCAAGATGGAGAGGTACAGATAACCCTGGTGATGGAATACACTCAGGAGTACCCAAACTTAAGCCAAGTTGGGGGCATCGAGTTTCAACTTTATGGGTTGAAGATGCTTCATATCTGCGCATTGCAAATATGACTTTGGGATATACCATCCCTTCGAGTTTGTCAGATAAACTTAAAGTTTTGAAGAGCTCTAGGCTGTATTTCACCGTGCAGAACCTAGCCATGTTTACCAATTATAAGGGTGCAAATCCTGAAGGACAAGCAGTAAATCGGGATAACACCTTAGTGCCCGGTTTTGATATGACTTCGTATCCGATTTCCAGAACTATGTCAATGGGAATTAACCTTTCCTTTTAATATGGACTTGATTCCATCATTCCTCACTAGACAAATTAATTCACTATGAAAAAGTTACTATATATAGTTTTCCTATTCGTTATCTCTTCTTGCTCCCACGATTTCCTTGAAATATATCCGGACACTACATTAAGTGAGGGGAATTTCTACCAAACCCAGGAAGAGTTTATCTTATTAGCTAACGGATGCTACATCCCACTTCGGGAAATTGAGAAAAACACCCATTGGGTAATTTCAGAGTTGATCTCTGACAACACCAGCTTTCAGTATAATATAAAAACTGGAGAAGCTGTGAGAGGGGTAATTGACCAATTTATTATCACCTCAGATAATCGGGCATATGCTGATTTTTGGAATTTATCCTACAACGGAATTAACAGAACTAATAAGCTGCTGCTTGAAATTGACAGGCCTGAAGTAGTGTGGTCTGACCTAGGTTATAAGAGTAGGTCAGCGGGCGAAGCATATTTTCTCAGAGCGCTTTACTACTTCAATTTAGTTAGACAATTTGGAGGTGTTCCTTTAGTCTTGACGCCAATAAGTGCACAAGAAGCGCTTAAGATGAGTAGAGTGCCAGAGCAAGAGATATATGCAAGTATTATCAAAGATTTGAATGCAGCTATTGATCAGTTCTCTACGGTAACAAAATTAGCGGAAAATGGCAGGGCAAACCTTTATTCAGCTCAAGGCTTATTAGGCAAAGTTTATCTAACAATTAAGGAGTACAACAATGCTGAAAAGTCTTTGAAACAGGTTATTGACTCGAATAAATATTCGCTACTATCGAAGTATGCAGATCTTTTTGAACCAAGCAACAAAGATTATAAAGAAACTATTTTCAGTGTACAGTATTCTGAGAATAGTAGGGAGCTATCTAATAGATTCATTTTCATGTTTGCACCTTGGACATCTGGCGGCAACATCACCAAGCGTCCAAGTATCAACATGATTTCAGCTGGATGGAATATGCCAACCAATGATTTATTAAATGCATTTGAGGCGGGAGACAAAAGAAAGGACGTTTCAATCAAATTTTGGAATGGTCCAGATTGGGATGGAACGGTCAGAAATATTCCTTATACTGGAAAATTCAAGCCTCCTATTTCAGCTCCAGATGATAGGACAGGAGATAATTTTCCAATTTTGCGATACTCAGATGTACTGCTGATGTATGCTGAGGCATTGAATGAGCAGGGTAGAACAGGAGAAGCTCTGCCGTATATTCAGCAAGTCCGTACAAGAGCAGGTTTGGAAAACTCCCTAGCAAGTTATGGTAAAATAGAGTTGGCTCAGAAAGATTTCCTATACAACAGCGCCTACCAAATAGGTCCTCATAAACTATTGGCTCCATTGCCAGCAGAGCAAATACTCATTAATAGTTTAACCCAAAACCCAGGATATTGATATGGCTTGTAAAACTATTTTGCCTTCAATTCGGTCTTGGAATTCTTGCTTGATCTTTGGCTTATTGTCGTTACTCTTTTTAGTGATGCCTTTAAAACTATTTGCACAAAATGAAAAACCCAATGTGATTTTCATTCTAGCAGACCAATGGCGTGCAGATGCTGTTGGGTATGCTGGAAACAAGGATGTAATCACGCCAAATATCGACCGCCTGGCTAAAGAGAGTTTGGTTTTTGATAACGCCGTAACTGTGATGGCGGTATGTGCTCCGTGGAGAGCTAGTTTTCTAACTGGGCAATACCCGCTTACAAATGGCATTTTTTACAATGATAAACCGCTAGCCACCGAGGCTGTGACAATGGCTAAAATTTATAAAAAAGCTGGGTATCAGACGGGATATATAGGGAAGTGGCACTTGAATGGACATAAGCCGGGAGAGCATCCATTTAGTGCAAGGGATTTTCCTGTTCCAAAAGATCGTAGACAGGGATTTGATTATTGGAAAGTACGAGAAGTGTCCCATGATTATAACAACTCCTTTTACTTTGATGAAAATGATCAAAGGCATGTATGGGAAGGTTATGATGCATTTTCCCAAACGGATAGCGCAATCAGTTATATCAAAAAGAACAAGGAGAATCCTTTCCTTCTGGTAATGTCTTGGGGACCACCTCATAACCCATATCAAACAGCACCTGAGGAATATAAAGCAATGTATGACCCCGCTAAAATCACCCTCAGGCCGAACGTCCCCGAAAATTTAAGAGATAGTGCAAGACAGGTAATTGCTGGTTACTACGCTCACATTACAGCGCTGGATAAAGCTATGGGAGATTTATTGGAAGCGTTGGAAACTGAAGGTATTGCAGAAAATACGATTCTTGTATTCACCTCAGAGCATGGAGATATGCTTTTTTCTAAAGGCGTTCTTCGAAAACAAAGACCTTGGGATGAGTCTATCAAAGTTCCTATGCTGGTGAGATATCCTAAGGGGATTTCTAAACCAAGAACTATAGCAAACCCGATTGATACTCCAGATTTATTGCCAACGTTGTTGGGATTAAGTGGCTTGAAGACACCAAAAAGTGTCGAGGGGACAGACTTTTCCGCTCAGTTGATGGCTGGCAAGGACATCGATAATGAGGCAGCTTTAATCATGCTTCCAGTGCCTTTTCATGAATGGCAATTTCAAAATGGAGGTAGGGAATTTAGAGGTATAAGGACTCAGCGGTATACGTATGTGAAGGATTTATTAGGGCCTTGGTTGCTTTATGACAATGAAAATGATCCTTATCAAATGGAAAACCTAGCTGGTCAGGCAGAATATAAGGACTTACAAGCCTCCTTAGAAAAAGTGCTTAAAGCCAAACTCAAGAAAACTAAAGATGATTTTCTCCCAGCGGATGAGTACATGACAAAATGGGGTTATTTATACGATATGCAGGATAGCATCAGAGATGTGAATTACCTTAAAAGTAACCGGTGATGTTATATATGTAGATGCTAATTGAGGGCTTTTATAGGCTGTGAAAAGTGATGTAAGAAAGTTAAATAGCTGGGTTTATATGTTGAAAACCGATGGGACTATGACCTGTCGGTTTTTTCTTTAAGTTGATAATATTTTTACTGTGTATTCTGTTTAAAATTGAAGGATGACCATTTAGGATAACTTGTCCTTAAATAGTCATTTTTTGTTTTTATGGAAGGTGTTGGTGGTTGATTCATTATTTTCTTTCTCTAAGCAACGCTACAAAACACTGATCTAACACCTATACAAGTAGAGGTGAATAGTCTTTGGAGTGTATTCTTGAAGTTGCATGCAATGTATCAGAAGAGTAGGGAGGCACGTTCACCTTCAAGATGGTACTCTGATAGTTTGCCTTATCAGGTAGAATTCTATAATTATGTAAAAGTTCCTCATCCGAATGTAGCGGACACTACATCGCATTTTTATGGGGATGGAATGAAATCACTTGGTTTACAGGACTTAAGGAAGATGAGTGAAATGTATGGCTAATCTATGCACACAATTGACTCAAATCTGTAGATAAAAATGGTTACCTATTAAATGCTTGGATCCAGGATGATACCTGGGCCAACTAGTTGGCATCGGAGTTATAGGGTAAATATAAGAAGCGAGTTATGTCCAATCGGCTACAGCCATCAAAACAACATTAACTTGATATGGGAAGTCGACTATAGACCTCAATAATTTTCTTTAATCAAGCTAAGGTTATATGGAAAACGGTGATTCGTTTTGCAATAAAAGGAATTTGAATCGTCGCGGGTACTACGCAATTGATACGCATACAACTTCTGATTTAAAGATTTTTCCCAAAAAGCTAATTATCAATTAACCTTACTAAAAATTGCATTGATGGGTTTATAATATCAAAAACCAATGGTTTTCTGAACCGTTGGTTTTTAGTTCTTAAAGGTGCAGGTAGAATACAGTATTTCAATTATGTGTTGGGAATATGAAGAGCCAACTGGTTTTTCACCTTATTTTTTCTTATCCTAAATCTTTAAAAGTCTATGTTGGGTTTTTTATCCTATGAAGGGGAATTATCTAATTAATTTTAAATCCGATTGTTAATCACATCCAAATAAGATGTTGTTTTTCAACATAAGACTATTTTTATTATGTGTATCCGTATAACTGCACGTAGCCAAATAATGACAGGTAGTGACAGTAAGTTGGTAAATGAGAATTGGTGGCGCTACTTGGTTAAAAATAGCCAAAAGCATGAATATAATCGACTTTATGCAGCATTTTCCCGATGAGGAGAGTTGTGAAATTTACCTTAAATCTTACCGTGAAAAAACTGGCGTTAGATGTAAAAGTTGCCAGGCCGTTACCAAGCATTATTGGTTTTCTGGGGGGAAATTCTTTGAATGCAGTAAATGTAGACGTAGGAGTTCCCTCAAAAGTGGTACGGTGATGGAGAAAAGTAAATTGTCTCTTCAGACCTGGCTTCTGGCCTTTATGCTTATCTCTGCCACTAAAAAGGGGTTTTCGTGTCTTGAGTTTCAGCGTCAACTAGGTTTGACTAGGTATGCTACCGCATTCATGCTCATGCATAAGATTAGAGTTTATATGGGCAAGAGAGATGCACTATACACACTTTCAGATATGGTGGAATACGACGATTGCTATGCTTCAGTGGCTACTAAGAAGGCAGAGATAGGTAAGTTAAAAAGGGGAAAAGGAAGCCAGCGCAAAGTTTCCGTGGGCGTAGCTGCGGAATCCGTACCGGTTGAAAACCCAGAGACAGGAGCATCAGGAAAGGTCTGTGGGTATTTCAAGATGGAGGTGATAGGAAAGGTGGACAGATCACATGTCAACAGCTTTATTAAGAGAAATACCGAAGGGGATATTGCTCTTTTTACAGATAAAAACCCCGTTTATGTAGATCTAGAGGATATTGTAGACACCCATTTCACTGTAGTATCAGGACGGGAAGCGACCAATGATACACTAAGATGGGTACATAAGGCAATCAGCAATCTGAAAAGAAAACTCTTGGGAATCAACCATATGATTACTTACAAATATCTCCAGAACTACCTCAATGAATTTGTTTACAAGCTCAACAGAAGATATTTTGGTGAAAGATTATTTGACAGATTGGTTCTTGCCTCAATTTACCCATACGTGCAATAGTGCGGATACACATATTATTTAATATGAATGAACATAATAAAGGATGTTTTTTACCATTTGATGTCAAGGGTTAGTCACCTTGACATAAGTAGTAAATTCTATACACCAATCGGCTGAATTTTCAGGACAGATAAATCGTAATTCCGAAAAATCATCTGCTATCCAATAATAAATATCCTGTGGCCTGTTGTCAGGTATAAGGGCATCCTTTTGTACAAAAGTTGGAAAGGGGGAATTGTCATCTACAAAAGACGGATCATTGACATCGCGTGAGAATCCCTTTGTTCGGGTCAAAGTAATCTTATTTTCGTTTATCACATAAAGCCCTTCCTCAACACCTCTATAGCCGATAAGTTCTTTTGTATCGAGTGTTCTAGCTGCCATTTCGCCAATATAAGTACCATCTTCACTGAACTCAAAAATGTGGTAACCTTCATAAAGGCCATTCACATCAAAAATCTGTTCCCATCTTCCTTCCATTTTTGCATAAGGGCTGACTTCCTCATTTTCTTGACATGAAAAGAAAATAGTAAGGAAGATTAAGCTCATTAAGATTCTGGTTTTCATATAAATTTTGTTTAAATGGTAAAATTGATTTTTAAATAATGAATTGAAATTTTTTGAAAATTCAAAAGGTTTTTTATCAAGGACGAAACATTTCTTGTATGTGCTACAGCTAATAGTTGAATTTTAAATTCCTATAGTAAATAACTCGATCTTTTGAATTTTAATTATGTGTATCCATATAGCTGCACGTAGCCAAATAATGACAGGTAGTGACACTAAGTTGCTGGGTGAGAATAGGTGATGTTACTTGGTTAAAAATAGCCAAAAGCATGAATATTATCGATTTTATGCAGCATTTTCCCGATGAGGAGAGTTGTGAAATTTACCTTAAATCTTACCGTGAAAAAACTGGCGTTAGATGTAAAAGTTGCCAGGCCGTTACCAAGCATTATTGGTTTTCTGGGGAAAAATTCTTTAAATGCAGTAAATATAGACGTAGGAGTTCCCTCAAAAGTGGTACGGTGATGGAGAAAAGTAAATTGTCTCTTCAGACCTGGCTTCTGGCCTTTATGCTTATCTCTGCCACTAAAAAGGGGTTTTCGTGTCTTGAGTTTCAGCGTCAACTAGGTTTGACTAGGTATGCTACCGCATTCATGCTCATGCATAAGATTAGAGTTTATATGGGCAAGAGAGATGCACTATACACACTTTCAGATATGGTGGAATACGACGATTGCTATGCTTCAGTGGCTACTAAGAAGGCAGAGATAGGTAAGTTAAAAAGGGGAAAAGGAAGCCAGCGCAAAGTTTCCGTGGGCGTAGCTGCGGAATCCGTACCGGTTGAAAACCCAGAGACAGGAGCATCAGGAAAGGTCTGTGGGTATTTCAAGATGGAGGTGATAGGAAAGGTGGACAGATCACATGTCAACAGCTTTATTAAGAGAAATACCGAAGGGGATATTGCTCTTTTTACAGATAAAAACCCCGTTTATGTAGATCTAGAGGATATTGTAGACACCCATTTCACTGTAGTATCAGGACGGGAAGCGACCAATGATACACTAAGATGGGTACATAAGGCAATCAGCAATCTGAAAAGAAAACTCTTGGGAATCAACCATATGATTACTTACAAATATCTCCAGAACTACCTCAATGAATTTGTTTACAAGCTCAACAGAAGATATTTTGGTGAAAGATTATTTGACAGATTGGTTCTTGCCTCAATTTACCCATACGTGCAATAGTGCGGATACACATAATTTTTTTTTATAGAATAATCTATTAAGTGCTTTCCCTGATTACCAGAACAGGTTTGATTGTTTTATGCTGTGGTTTAACATCCTCCTCCTCTTGATTGATCTCATCTAATATCAATTTTGCAGCTAGTTGGCCCATTTCAAAGGAGGGTTGAGACATTGTTGTCAGAGAAGGAGTGACGAATCTGCATATATCATCATTCCCGAATCCTGCAATTGCTAAATCTTCTGGAATCCTTATTCCTAGCTTTTTACACGCTTCTATTGCACCAATAGCTAAAATATCAGCAAAACAGAATAAGGCATCTGGCCTTTCTTCTCTTTCCCAAAGTTCTGTTAATGCTTTTTCGGCTTCTTCATAGGTGAATTCATTTGTTTCTAAAATGAGATTTGGATCATATGTAAGCATATTTATTTCATGGGCTTTTTTAAATCCAGTCAGTCTATCTTCACATACACCTAGTGACATTGGTCCGCTGAGGTAAGCGATTTTTCGTTTTCCTCTATTGATTAAATGTTGTACTACTTCCTTGGACCCGTTTAAATCATCTGTGATTACTTTTGAAGTATTAATCTCTGAGCACACTCTTTCGAACAAGAGAATTGGAATACCTCTGTCCATGACACTTTGAATGTGTTCGTAGGTATTTGTCTCTTTAGAAAGGGCTAATAAGATCCCATCTACCCGGCTATTTGCAAGTGTTTCAACAATTTCAACTTCCTTTTGAAATGATTCAGCGGATTGGAAAATCATGACCTTATATCCTAAATCATAAGCAACGTTTTCTATTCCAGAGATTGAATTAGACCAAAATTGTCTATTGATTGTCGGGACAACAACTCCTAAAATTCTAGATTTTTTGCTACTCAAACTACTTGCAAGTAGATTGGGATGATAGTCCATTTCTTTTGCCATTTCCATGACAGCAAGTTTTGTTTCCCGTTTGATATCAGAAGATCCACGGAGTGCTCTGGAAACTGTTGCTATTGAAATGTTTAGCCTTTCAGCTATGTCTTTTATTGTAGTTACTTTTTTACTCATAAATAACCTTCCTGGGCTTTAAATCTTTCCAAGATAAGTAAACTAGCTAGTTCAACAACCTTATCCTTTGAGGCATTTAGCTAGTTATGTGAAGTTTAGCTTTTATGCCATTATGGATATTACAATGATTCGTGTAATAAATTATAAAGAAGATAATTGATAACGTTTCCGATAACGTTTGCAGCATAAAGTTTTGAATCTTATTGTAATGGACGTGTTTTATTTCGTTTTCAATGAATAAATTGGGTGAAAATTTACCAAAAGACCATGATTTATAGAATATTTACTTTCCTGTTATTCTCAAACTTCTTTTTGCAATTTTCTTTCTCCCAACGTGTATTAATCGAAGCAGAGAGTTTCGATGATCCTGGAGGCTGGGTAGTCGATCCTCAGTTTGTAGAGCAGATGGGATCACCTTATTTGATGGCTCATGGTATGGGTACTCCAGTTGCCAATGCACATACAAAGTTTAAACTTGATGAATCTGGTGAATATAATATTTGGGTTCGTTCTAAAAATTGGGCACCAGGAGATTGGGAAGCCCCTGGGAGGTTTCAAGTAGCTATTAATGGTCAGACTTTGCCTGAAACATTAGGTACAACTCCGGGTTGGTCCTGGGAATATGCAGGGAAAGTGAATCTTAGTGCTGGAGGTACTGAAATTGATTTGATCGATTTAACTGGCTTTAATGGTAGATGTGATGCCATATTTTTCAGTACGGATATAGAGGCTCCACCGCGAGGAAATTCAGAATTATCAACATGGAGGATGAAGGAGTCGAATGAAGCTTCAAGTCCTGAGGAGGTCTTGGAATTTGACTTAGTAGTAGTCGGGGGAGGAATTGCAGGTTGTGCAAGTGCAATAGCAGCTGCTGAACAAGGATTGAAAGTTGCATTGATACATGATCGCCCTGTTCTGGGCGGAAATGCAAGTAGTGAAATCAGAGTACATACACTTGGAATCCATGGCCATTTTGAGAGAATTCTCAGAATGCTGGATACCGAGCATTATCCTAATGGTTCTCCTGAATCATATCAGGATGAAATTAAGCGTCATAAGAATGTTGAAAAATATGAAAACATACACCTGTTCACCAATTGGAGAGCATATGATGCGAATACGAATGGGAATAGGATAGAATCAGTAGATGCCAGACATACCTCAGAGGGTAAAAGAATTCGGTTTAAAGCGCCACGGTTTGTTGATTCTACTGGAGATGGCTGGATAGGGTTTTGGGCAGGTGCTGATTTCATGTATGGTAGAGAATCCGTCGATACATATGGTGAAGCATATGAGGAATGGGGAGAACTATGGTCACCTGAAGAAGCTGATGATTTTGTGATGGGATCTTCTGTATTATGGAGAACTATAAATAATGATGTTCCGGTGAAATTTGCTGCTGTTCCATGGGCAGAAGAAGTTGCCCAAGATCACGAAGCCACTGAAGGTACTTGGAAATGGGAGCTCTCTCGTTTAGACCTTCATCAGATTGACGATGCTGAAGAAATAAGAGATCATATGCTTAAAGCAATCTATGGATCTTTTGCAAATGCCAAGAAAACACAAGATGGAGAGAATCTAAAGTTTGAATGGATTTCCTATCTGGTGGGAAAGCGTGAATCCAGAAGACTGATGGGGGACCATATTTTTACATTCAACGATGTAACAGATCAGCGCAAATTCGAAGATTCTGTGGTAATGGAAACCAGAGAAGTAGATGTTCATTATCAGCAAAACCTAAAAGATGAGAGTAAGCCTGATTTTCTTTCAGAAGCAATCTTCTATAAAACTCCAAAATATTATATCCCTTATAGATCTCTTTATTCCAAGAATATCGAAAATCTATTTATGGCAGGGAGAAATTTTAGCTGTTATCATATAGGATTGGGTGGACCCAGAGTAATGCGCACTACAGGCCAGATGGGAGCTGCGGTGGGAATTGCTGCAGTTATCTGTGAAAAATATGGCATTGATCCGCGAAAGGTGTATACAGATCACTTGGATGAATATATGGCATTGATTGAAGCTCAAAAGACCTACAACACAATAGCGCCCAAAAAGTGAAGTTCTTCAAGCTTTTATGGATAGTATTTTTTTTGATAGCGTTGTTTGCAAAACAGTACGGCTCAGACCCTCTGTTTTTCGAATTACCAATTCAAATCCATGAGTCTTTAGAACAAAATCAAGTTGGGGAACTAATGGAAGACGGGTTTATTGAACCGCTATCCGTGGAATTGATCTCGGATAGTAAGGGGCCTATTTATTACCAATCAACTATTAGAACAACAGTATGTGATGATGAGGTCTGTGAGATCATGAACATTAAATTATTTTGGGACTTGGTCGGCGAATATGTCGGGTATGACACGGTTGCACAACATCCTTTGACAAAATTTGATCATGAACCTTTTACGAAAAATGATTACGAGCGGCTTCACGAATTATTGAAAAATGAGGGTTCGATTTTGAAATTCAAGCAGAAAAGTGAACTAATTGATAAAGAGAAAGTCAAGGCATCAGATGTGGTGGATGGGACAACTGGGGCTACATCATTAGAAATCAAAGAAGAGGTTGTAGAAGGGGCGTTGTATTCTTCCTACACACTTTGGCATTTGGCACATAATGGGCAGATTAAAAATATGCTTACAGCAAATTCTCGGAGAGTGCTCGATGAACATTTGATTCAATACCTGTTAGATTCAGACCGCTCAGGATATACGTTATTTGCTTTTCAGAATTTTCAAGAGAAAGACTATACTAAATATAAAAGATATTGGCTCAGATCACTTAAAGATGACATCCCATTAACAAGAAAATATATAATAAAGAATATTCCGACAGAAATGTGGAGAGCTCATATAATTCAAGAGGAGGTTTGTTTACTTTTTAATTTCTATGATGTAAACACAAAAACCTATTTGCTAAATAAAATAGAAAAAACAGAAGATATTAGTAGTAAATCGCTAGAGTATATAAGTTTTTATTTGACTGAAATGAATAGGAATCAGATAAGCCAGTTTTTGGATATTTTAAGTAAAAGTGAAAAACTCACGGTGTTAACCAGAGATAATATCAGTAGAGCAGCAAATAATAAGGAGTTTAACTTTTCATATCTTATAAATGAGAGACATTGGGTTAATTAGCAGGTTTTTTTCTCGATATATTTTCTATGTATTGAAGAGTGACTTAGTGGTAAGTTGGCGATTAATTGTTGTGCTATATTTTTTAACCATACCTTTTGTCAATGCGCAGCAAATAGGTTCCATAAGAGATGAGTTTCCTGAATTTAATCTAACTGATTTGAATGGTAGGTCAATTCAAAAGTCAGACATGGAAGGAAAGGTTGTGGTGATAGATTTTTGGGCAACCTGGTGCGCTCCTTGTATAAAATCATTTCCTGCCATGATAAGGGCGGAGAAAAATTTTGAAGAGAATAAAAATGTACTCTTCATTTTTGTAAATACTCTTGAATTTTCTGGGAGAGATGAAGTTTTTATCAAGGAGTTTTTAGAAAAAAAAGGAATTGATATAGACGTGTATTTGGACAGGCCACTTTCCAAAGGTATTTCCTTAAGCGATAAGCTCAGTATCACTACACTTCCCCAAAAAATGATAGTTGATTTTTCAGGCAACATACGATATCGGGATAAGGGATTCTCAGGCTCAGATGAAGAGTTAATAAGTGAACTCACCACCAAAATAAACAGCCTTTTGGCGGGAAAATCTGACTTATGACAATGAATGTAACAACCAGCTATTTGAAATGCGCTTTAGTGATCATGCTATTTTCAAGTTTTAGAACGCAGAATGAAAAAGTAAGTGAATCAGCTAAACCTAACATTATCTGGATTATAGCAGAAGATTTATCCCCCGATTTCAATTTCAATGGAAATTTGGCTTTGCAAAGTCCATTTGTGGATTCCTTAGCATCTATAGGGAAGTATTATTCAGGGATGTATGCTACAGGTGTTGCATGTTCACCAAGTAGAACTGCTTTTGCTACAGGCTATTACCAGAATACTATCGGAGCTCATCATATGAGATATCCTGAACATCTAAAGCCAGCATTGCCTGATTCAATTTTGCCAGTTCATGTTAGGTTAATGGAAGTTGGATATCAAACAGCAAACATTACCTCATTTCCTGGAAATGGTAAAACAGATTGGCAATTTGATTACCCTGCACAAAGTTATGATCATGATGAATGGAAAGATATCAATCCAGATAAGCCGTTTTTTGTTAGAATAAATTTAAGGTTAACACATAGGCCTTTTGAAAGTGATCCTGCTCGTCCGGTAGATCCAGCAAGTATTGTTTTGCCTCCTTACATTCCTGATCATGAGGTGTCTAGAAAAGATTGGGTGGATTATTTTGAATCCATTCAGGTTTTAGATGGACAAATTGCAACTATAGTAAACGAGATCAGACAAAATGGTTTAGGTAAGAATACGCTGATATTTTTCTTTTCTGATCATGGTAGACCGATGAGCAGAGCTAAAAATTACCTGTATGATTCTGGGTTGAATGTCCCTTTAATTGTTTTTTCCTTGGATGAGAATTTGACTGAGAACTATGAGTTGTATGGCGAAGAAACGGGGCTCTTTAGTTTAATTGATGTGTCAAAAACAGCACTTGAACTGGGTGAGGTAACAACTGTGAAAACACAGGGAAGATCAGTTTTAGGCGATTCAGGTCGGGATTATCTTTGGGCCGCTGCTGATAGAATAGGAGAAGTGTTTTTTAAATCAAGGATGATCAGGAATTCTAAGTTTAAATATATACGAAACTACAACCATAATTTTTCTATTAATGAGGCAACCACTGCCTATACCAAAGCAAATTATCCAGTGTATCATTTGTATAATGCGCTTTCTGAACATGGTAAACTTTTGCCAATTCAGCAGCAAATCTTAGAACAAATGGAACCTGAGGAATTGTATGACTTGGAATCAGATCCATATGAAGTGAACAATCTATTTAAAAATACTTCTTATTTGGAAGTACTTGAACAGATGAGAACACAACTTGATCAGGTAACAGTTAGTATTAATGATATGGGATTGAAAACTGATTCAGAATCCATAATTCGAGCATTTGATCAATATGGCGATGATTCATATCGCTCCCAAAAGTCAAAAATAGAAAAGTTGAAATACGAGGTATCTCAAACAATTGACTAGTTAACTATGGTTTTTTTGTGTTTCTAGTTAATGTTTTTTTAGAGTAGATATTGTATTTAATTTTCTATTAATTTTTTAAGTATTTTTTATTTAGTGTTTAAGATTCTCTTTGGATTTGCTTTAATTCATTTAATCTAAATTTGGATGAGTGTCCATTTTCTTTTGTTAAGTTGATATTAATAAATTGAAATATTAGCCATTTTTCGTATGTGAATATGGTAATTATTTACTACTATTTTTGTGATATTTTTAAATGTAAACGTTATCGGTAACGATTACGGTATAAAAATTTTGTGTTTATTAAATATTATATAAATGTTATTTTAATTAAAAGTAACTTGAGTTCGATAAGTGTTTTTAATACACTCACTGTCAAATATTAACCCGAAGTTTTACCAAAATAACTGTTGTATGAATAGAAAATTACTGAAGATGCTAGCTGTGCTTATACTGCTTGCTTGGCATCAGTCTTTTTCCAGTGAAATATTTGCATTCAGCTCTACTTTTGATCCCAATGTGACGGAAGCAGTTGATGAAAAACTAATCACTGGGAAAGTTACCGATTCGAATGGAGATGCCCTGCCTGGTGCGAGCATTCTTGTAAAGGGAACTTCAATAGGAGTCATTTCTGATTTAGAAGGGGAATTCCAGGTTACGATCCCTGACGGAGTTTCTGATCCAGTTCTTGTATTCTCTTTTATAGGATTTGAGAATCAAGAAATTGAAGTAGGAAATCAATCTACAATCAATGTCGTATTAAGTGAAAATTTATCATCACTTGAAGAAGTAGTAGTGGTAGGATACGGTACCCAAAAGAAAAGTGATTTGACGGGAGCAGTATCGACTATTTCAGGTAAGGATTTGTCAGAGCGGAAAACGTCACAAGTTTCTCAAGCTTTGCAGGGAACGGTACCAGGAGTGATGGTGACCAGAAGTAATAATGCTCCTGGGTCTTCTGCAAGTATTAGAATCCGTGGAATTACTACCATTGGAGATAGCAATCCACTGATCATTATGGATGGTGTGCCAATTAGTAGCATAGACAATATCAATTCTAATGATATTGAGAGTATTTCCGTCCTAAAGGATGCTGCATCTGCTTCAATATATGGTGCAAGAGCAGCAGCAGGAGTCATCGTAGTTACTACAAAACGAGCTAAAAAAGGTGAGTTGAGTCTGAATTACAATTATGAATATGGAGTAGAGGTTAAAACCACATTACCGGAGTATGTTGATGTGCAACGTTACATGCAAATAGCAAATGAGCTTAGATGGAATGATAATGGAAATAATGCAAATGAATACCCTCAGTATTCTAAAGATCTAATAGATAATTATTATGAACTAAATGCCCAAAACCCTGATCAATATCCTATCACAGATTGGGTTGATTTGATTTTGCAGAAAAGTGCACCTCGGCAGAGACATGCAATTGATATTTCTGGAGGTGGAGATGCAATCCGTACCAAGGCTTCAATTGTATATGATAAGTATGGTGGGTTGTATATGGGGCAGGATTTTGAGCGGGTGAATGCCAGAATCAATACAGACGGAAATATCACTAAACGATTGAGCGTCACAATGGATATGTTTTTCAGAAGGGAAGTGGATAATCGTCCAAGTATGGATCCTATCTATAATACCTTTATTTCAGCTCCTATTTATGCTGCAGAATGGTCTGATGGAAGAGTTGGTGAGGGGAAAACCGGAGCTAATATATATGGTCAAATCAAGTATGGTGGAGCTAGACAAAATTGGGAAAATCAGTTTGGAGGAAGAATGGCCGCGAATTATGAGGTCATGGATGGATTGAAGTTAACAGCTGTTTTATCTCCTAATTTCAATTTTAACAAAGGGAAGAATTTCCAGAAAAGGGTTCCCTATTATGCCGCTGATGATCCTACAGCATATATGGGGACTTTACAATGGGCAAACTCAACCAGTTTATCAGAATCCAGAAGTGATAATTATCAGGTAACAACTCAGTTTTTGGCTACCTATGACAAAAAATTCGGTAAACATTCATTGAATTTATTGGCTGGTAATGAAAATTACAGTGCATTTTATGAAAGCCTTGGTGCATCGAGAGATCAGTACTTGCTTGATAATTTTCCTTACCTGGATTTAGGCCCTCTCGAGTACCGAGGGAACAGCGGTAGTGCTTATGAGAACGCTTACAACTCATTTTTTGGGAGGGTGACATATAATTATGATGAGAAATACTTCATGCAGGCCAATCTGCGTTTTGACGGTTCTTCTAGGTTCGATACTGATTATAGATGGGGATCTTTTCCTTCATTTTCTCTAGGTTGGGTGTTGTCTGAGGAAGGATTCCTGAAAGGAAATGATGTGATTTCTTTTTTGAAAGTTCGTGGTTCATATGGTACCCTGGGCAACGAAAGGATAGGGAATTATCCTTACCAATCATCAATAGGGTTTGCAAATGTTCTATTTCATCAAGGAACAAATGTAGTATCCACGCAGTCTGCTGCTCAATGGCAATACGCTATTCCGGATATTACTTGGGAGAAAACATCCTCATATAACATTGGCCTGGATGCAAATTTCTTTAACTATCGACTGATGCTTTCTGGGGAATACTTTAAGAAGACTACGAGTGACATGCTTTTACCACTTGAGATTCCAGATTATATAGGCTTTGATAATCCAGATCAGAATACCGGTAAAATGTATACCAGCGGATGGGAATTTGAATTAAGCTGGGCAGATGATATTGGAGATTTAGGATATTCAGTTGGGTTTAACCTTTCTGATTTCAAGTCAACAATGGGTGACCTAGGAGGGATCCAGTTTTTAGGTAGTCAAGTAAGAATGGAGGGAAGTCAGTTTGACGAATGGTATGGTTATCAGTCAGATGGGTTGTTTCAGACTCAGGAAGAAGTGGATAACTCAGCAGTACTCAATTCCTCAGTAAAGCCTGGAGATGTGAAATACAAGGACCTCAGCGGGCCAAATGGTGTTCCGGATGGTAAAATTTCTCCAGAATACGACAGAACCTTACTAGGAGGTAGTATGCCTAGATACTTATATGGTGGAAATATCAGACTCAATTACAAGAATTTTGATTTTGGTATAGTACTGCAAGGAGTAGGTTCGCAAAATTATAGAATGGGCGGATTGATGGTTCAACCCTTGCCTGAAAACTGGGGGAATGTTCCGAAAATCATAGATGAAAATTACTGGAGTACTTATAATACCCCAGAGCAAAATCTAGCTGTTCGCTACCCCCGACTATCAAGAACAAGTGATGGTAACAATATGGCCATGTCTGATTTCTGGATGATTGATGGAGGTTATTTTAGACTCAAAAATGTTTCATTGGGCTATACCATACCACCAGCTGTTTTAAGGAGTATAGGAGTGAGAAGTATCCGCGTTTATGGAAATGCATCTGATCTATTTACGATCAACAGTTATCCTAAAGGCTGGGATCCAGAAGTAGCCCTTTCCGGCTACCCGATTACCTCATCTTTTGTCCTAGGAGCAAATATTCAATTCTAATGAAAAGCAAAATGAAAACGAAAGTATATATCTATATAGCAGCGATAGTAGGGTTGGCTTCATGTGCAGATTTGGATCTGAACCCTCTTTCTCAAGGATCAAGTGAATCTTGGTATTCAAATGAGACAGAAATTGACATGTCGGTAAACGATCTTTTTAGAGATGTTTTCTGGCCATCTTTAAGTGATAGTTGGTCTGATGACTATACGAATAGAGAAGCCTTAACCCCGGTCACCAATGCAACTATTAACGGTGAATGGGGGACCATTAATTCGCTTTGGGCAAATACCTATAAAGTGATTGCGAGAAGCAATACTATCCTACTCAACCTGGACAAAGTTCAAGGAACAATACCTCAGGCTACAGTTGATAAATTTGAGGGGAATGCGCTTTTTGTAAGAGCTCAAAAGTATGCTGAATTGACATTCCTCTTTGGAGATGTCATCTATTCAGAAGATATTTTGTCATTAGAAGATGCTTTTACCTTATCGAGAACTGATAAGAATAGTATAAAAGAAGCAGTCTATAGAGATTTTGACCGTGCAGCTGAACTGTTGCCAGTTGCTTATGGGTCTTCGGAAAATAAGCGTGGTACAAAAGGAGCAGCATTGGCATTGAAAGCTCGTTACGCATTGAGTATGGGAGACTGGGACATAGCTAGGGCAGCAGCCAAAGCATGTATGGAATTAGGTCAATATTCTCTTCATGCTGATTTTGACAACCTGTTTCTTACCCAAACGAGAAATCCAAATGAAGTGATTTTTGCAATTCCTCGTTCCAGAGCTTTAAACGCAACTTGGGGAGTGAGAAATTACCTTCCAAGAAATGCAGGAGGCTGGGGTGGTGCAGAAGCTCCATCTTGGGATTTATTCAGTTCTTTTCTATGTACCGATGGACTCCCAATAGATGAATCACCACTATATGACCCTCACAACCCTTTTGAAAACAGAGATCCTAGGTGTTCTTCTACCATTGTTGAATTTCAATCAACACATTTGAATTTCACGTATCAGCCTCATCCAGATTCTTTGAAAGTAATGAATTTCAATACGGGGGCTAAACAGACTAATAATGATACACGTTCAGTTGCAATTTATGCATCCTTCAATGGTCTGATTCTTCAAAAAGGAGTTGATGAAGATTGGTTACCTAATTTCAGTGCTGAGAACGATAGAATTCTAATGCGTTATGCGGATGTATTATTAATGTATGCGGAGGCAAGCATTGAGTCGGGACAAATTGATCAGTCAGTGCTTGATGCGATTAATGAGGTAAGAGCTCGTGCTTACAAAGTGGACTTTTCAGATGAATCTTCCTATCCTGCAGTAACCGCCATGGATCAGGGAGTGCTTCGAAAGACCATTCGATTTGAGCGCAGAATGGAGTTTGCGTTTGAAGCCAACAGATACAGGGATATCATTCGATGGGGAATTGCCGAGAAAGCATTGAACCAAAGTATTTACGGATTACTAGATCCTGTAGAACTTAAGGCTAAAGTCGTAAATGCTGGATTATGGTTTTTCCCTATGACTCCAGACATTGACGATAATGGCATTGCAAATTTAGCTCCGATGTATGAAGCGGGATTGGTGAAAAGACTGGCCATTCGATCCTTTGATGGGTCTAAACAATATCTATGGCCAATACCTACCAAAGAGATATTGATAAATGAAAATCTTGAGCAAAACCCAGGATATTGAGGCAATATTAAAGGGTGATGCTCCTACCGATCTATAGATAGATTGGGTATGGAGCATCCTCTTTTTTCTTAATCAGTATTCTTTCAATCTAGATTCATCAGACCTGAAAAATCTAAACTCAGCAATTCCTTCGATATATATGAGACACTATAGCTTTTTAATAATTACCTGTTTTCTGCTGTTTAATCTTGGGTGTGCACCCAAGTCTGAAAATGGAGGGATAGAGAGTAAATACAGACAGATTAGTGGTGTTTACCCTCATTTGGCTTTCTATAATGACGAAGGTGAATGTGGTACTGGTGCTGTAGTGCCTTGGGCAGACAGACTTTGGGTGGTTACTTATGCACCTCACATGCCTTTTGGATCATCGGATAAGCTCTATGAAATCACCCCAGAACTTGATGAAATTGTAAGGGAAGAAAGTATTGGAGGGACGCCTGCTAACCGAATGATTCATACAGAAAGTAATCAATTGTTTATAGGGCCCTATGCCATAAGCGCAGATCGAAATGTACGAGTGATTCCATACGAGACGATGCCGGGTAGACATACAGGAAATGCAAGACACCTGACCGACCCCGAAAATAAAATTTACTATGGTACAATGGAGGAAGGTTTCTATGAAGTGGATGTTAATTCACTGGAAGTAATTCAGCTCTATGTCGATGGGAATGTGGTGAGAAAACAAGGAAATGCAGCTCAATTCAGCCCACTTTTAGTGGGGGCTCATGGCAAAGGTTTATACTCTGGACAAGGCGTTTTGGTTTATTCAAATAATGGTGAAGATGTGCCTGAAGCTCTAAAACACTTTGATATAGAGGCAGGAGCACTAGCTGAATGGGATGGTAAGGATTGGAAGGTAATCCGTAGAAATCAATTCGTAGAAGTTACTGGTCCAGGCGGGATTAATGGAAACGCAAATTCTGAGAGCGATCCGATTTGGGCAACTGGTTGGGATCATAGGTCAGTGCTACTTGCATCCAGAGATCAGGGAGGCTGGTCATTTTTTAGAATGCCAAAGGCAAGTCACAGCTACGATGGTGCCCATGGATGGAATACTGAATGGCCAAGAATAAGAAACGTAGGGACTGAAGATAAAGAGGATTACCTGATGACAATGCATGGTATGTTCTGGGATTTCCCTGGAAGTTTCACCTCTGAGAATACTGCCGGAATTCGACCACGATCGGCTTACTTGAAAGTTATAGGAGATTATACCAGATGGAGAGATCAATTGGTTTTTGGCACAGATGATTCAGCCCAAAAAGAATTTCTAAACAAGCGAAAAGTTAAAGGAGGAATAGAGGGGCCTGGACAATCAAATTCAAACCTCTGGTTTACTGACTTGGATCAACCAGATCATTTAGGACCTAATACAGCAGAAGGAGCTCTTTACATTTCTGAAGAAATTAAAAAAGAAACTCCTTCAGATCCTTTTCTATTTGCTGGATGGGATCAAAGGATGGCATGGGTTAAAAATGAAGGTGAACAGAAAGTTTCCTTTGAATTTGAAGTGGACAAAAAAGGAGATGGAAACTGGACTTCAATAAAAAGTATTTCGGTTTCTCCAAATCAATCTGCTGAAGTGATATTTAACGAAGAGGAAAAAGGCGAATGGGTTAGAGTGAAAACAGATAGGGCCACTAAGGGTACAGTTCATTTTACATATACAGATCAAAGTAGGTATGTCACTTCTACAAGTCCAATGTTCAGTGGCTTGGCAGAACTTGGGGAGACGGATTATTTCGGTGGATTGCTCTATGGATTAGGAGACAACAGACGGGCATTGGGTGTATTGTCTGGGAAATTTGTAGATGGAGAATTCCTAGAAAACGGCTACTATGAATTAGATTCAAAAATGAACTTAATCAAAAAAGAGGACGCTAAAACAGCTGATTTTATCAGGGAAAAGTTCGCTATTGCCAAGCAAGTTATATCAGTAGATTCTTCATCCGTTTTGGTTATTGATGATTCTGGTAGAAGATGGAGGTTGCCTCTAGGAGAAAAAGCTTTTGATCCTTTTACGACAAATGGTACAATGCGAATTGCGCGTGAAGTAGCTACTGAAAGGGATCTATTCAATGCACATGGTACTTTTTATGAACTACCTGCTGAAAATGCAGATGGGTTTGCAAAAATTAGACCTATTGCTTCTCATAAGTTTACGATTCATGACTACGCTTCTTACAGAGGTCTTTTGGTATTGTCTGGTCTTCAGAAAGGAGTTAAGGCTGATGAGCATATCATCACTTCTGAAGATGGAAATGCTGCTGTTTGGGCTGGGGCAATTGATGATTTGTGGAAACTGGGAAAGCCAACTGGGCAAGGTGGGCCATGGAAACAAAGTAGTGTAGAAGCAGGCATACCTTCCGACCCTTACTTAATAGGATTCTATGATCAAAAGAGCCTTGAGCTTTCCCATCATTCAGATCAGGAAATCACTTTTACCCTTGAAGTAGAGCCGATAGGTCATGGTCCTTGGATGACTTATCGAGAAATAAAGGTTCCTGCTAACGAGACAGTTCATTTTGAATTTCCGGAAGCGTTCCAATCACGCTGGATTCGCTTTAAAACTTCATCTTCCACTAAAGCAACTGCCTGGCTAACTTACGACTAATAGCCCCTAGTAGTTCAATCAATCATAAATCTTAAAGTGCCAGCAGCACTTATCACTATATCAATGGATTACCTCGATTACACTACCATTATTGTCTTTACCCTGATCATTATGGCGGTTGGGTTATCATTTGGCAGACAGGGAGGAGATATGAAATCATTTTTTGCCGCGGGTGGTGCCGTTCCTTGGGGGATAAATGGACTTTCCCTTTTCATGAGCTTTTTCTCAGCAGGTACATTTGTTGTTTGGGGATCAATTGCCTATCAATATGGCTTAGTAGCAATTACCATTCAGATGGCTATGTGCATCGCCGGGTTTTTGATTGGTTATTTTATAGCTCCAAAGTGGCGGGCTACAAATTCCTTAACGGTAGCTGAGTATTTGACCAAACGATTTGGGGTGAAAGTTCAGAGATATTATACCTACATATTTTTGTTTCTGTCTTTAGGTTATACCGGCTCATTTTTATACCCGGTTGCCAAAATAGTAAACGTATCAACTGGGTTTGATATATATTATTCTATACTTCTGCTAGGAGGGATAATTATGGTATATACTGCCGTTGGTGGTCTATGGGCAGTAGTGGTCACCGATGTGCTACAGTTTGTGATTCTAACCGCCGCTGTATTGATCGTTTTGCCCCTGTCCATAGATAAAGTTGGTGGATTAGCCAATTTCACTGAAGCTGCCCCGGAAACTTTTTTCAATCTTTTTAATGGGGAATATAGCCCATTGTTTATAGCTGCATTCTGTGCGTATAATTTAATTTTTATAGGTGGGAACTGGGCTTATGTACAGCGTTATACCAGTACCAAAAACAAGAAATCAGCCAGTAAGGTGGGGTATTTATTTGGTGCTCTATACCTGGTTAGTCCTATTATTTGGATGCTGCCCCCTATGATTTACAAAGTGATAAATCCTAGTTTGAATGCCTTGGAAGCGGAGGGAGCTTACCTGATGATATGTAAAGAAGTACTTCCGCTAGGAATGCTTGGACTCATGATTGGCGGGATGATTTTCGCTACTGCGAGTTCGGTTAACACCTCTTTAAATTTAGCCGCTGCAGTACTTACAAATGATATTTACAAGCCATTAAAACCTAAAGCTACTGATAAAAGTCTGATGTTTTTTGCACGGCTATCAACACTTGTATTTGGTGTGTTGACTATCGGTGTCGCATTCTTAGTCCCTTTGGCAGGAGGGATAGTTGAAGTCGTGTTGAGTATAGGAGCTGTAACCGGAGGAGCACTTTATGGGCCTGCGATTTGGGCCTTGTTTTCTAAAAAGCAAACGGGAAAATCAATTCTTGGGGTTACCCTGATGAGTCTCGCAGTCAATCTGTTTTTTAAATTTCTTTCGCCCGTACTGCTTGGTTTTTCCCTTGATAGAAGTGAAGAAATGATACTTGGAGTTGGCTTGCCAATTTTACTCCTGATGGGATATGAGTTTTTGGGAAAAGAAAACTTAGGAAAATACAGTCTTGATGCTGAAGAAGGAATAGATGAGTCCTCAATCGCCACTAGCGAGCTTCAGAATTTGTATGGAATTAAAGTCCTTTCATTAGCTATGGTTGCCATCGGTTGTGTATTCCTGATTTTAACGATATGGGCAGATCAGGCTGCCATTTACTTAATGATTCTGGGTTTGGGTATTACTGTATTTGGGGGATTACTCTATCAGTACACTGCTCAGACTTTAAAACTTCAAAAAAAGAATTAATTCATTTATGCATACGATGTTACTAGAAGGTATTGAAAGCGGAAAGAGAAAGTCGCATACGGTAAAGCTAGCTTCAGATTTGGTGATTGTAGGTGGAGGAATGGCGGGCACCTGTGCGGCAATTACTGCTGCAAGAGAAGGGTTAACTGTTACTCTGGTTCAGGATCGTCCTGTACTTGGAGGAAATGCTTCTTCTGAAATCCGACTTTGGATATTGGGAGCTACTTCTCATATGGGTAATAATAACCGCTGGGCAAGAGAAGGAGGAGTAATCGACGAATTAATGGTCGAAAACATGTACAGAAACCCGGAAGGAAATCCAGTTATTTTGGATACCATCCTGATTGAGAAAGTGGCACTAGAGCAAAACATCAAGCTCTTATTGAATACCAGTGTGTATGATTTGGAGAAAAAAGGGACGGACCAAATTGATTTTATCAACGCATTTTGTAGCCAGAATTCTACTGAATATATCTTATCGGCTCCCTTGTTTATGGATGCTTCTGGAGATGGAATTGTCGGGTTTTTGTCAGGAGCTGCCTTTCGAATGGGAGCAGAATCTAAGGAAGAATTTGATGAATTATTTGCTCCTGATGAGAAATATGGAGAGCTCTTAGGACATTCACTTTATTTCTATAGCAAAGACACAGGCAAGCCTGTCAGGTTTGTAACACCCTCCTTTGCCAATAAAGAGTTATCAAAATTGCCTAGGTTCAAAACGTTTAACCTTCGTGAAGACGGCTGCAGGCTTTGGTGGGTAGAATATGGTGGACGTACGGATACCATCCTGAACAGCGAGGACATCAAATGGGAGCTTTGGAGAATCATTTATGGTATTTGGGATCATGTCAAAAATTCCGGTGAGTATCAGGATGTAGAAAACCTTACCCTGGAATGGGTGGGTACTATACCAGGTAAACGTGAAAGCCGAAGATTTGAAGGTGATTACATTATGCATCAAAAAGATGTGGTAGAACAGCGCGAACATTTTGATGCAGTTTCCTTTGGTGGTTGGGCGCTTGATTTGCATCCTGCTGACGGCGTATATAGTGACAAAGCAGGTTGCACCCAATGGCATGCTAAGGGTGTATACCAGATCCCTTACCGTTCAATGTACAGCCGTAACATAAAAAACCTGTTTTTGGGTGGTAGGCTGATAAGCGCTAGCCATGTAGCGTTTGGGTCAACAAGGGTAATGGCAACGTGTGCGCATAATGCACAAGTCATTGCCATGGCTGCCAAACTTTGCAAACAAAAGAATTTGCTCCCATATCAATTAGCTGATATAGATCAAATTAAAGACCTGCAGGCCTTACTCCTTCAAGCTGGACATTACATTCCAAAAATTGCATTGAACTTAGAAAATAACCTCATAAAGGATGCTGAAATCGAAGTTTCAAGTGAATTTGAATTGAAGTCACTTCCCTTTGACGGACCCTGGAAATCATTGGAGTTTTCAATGGCGCAATTATTTCCTATAACAAATGGAGAGCAACTTTCGGTGACTCTAATGCTAAAATGTAAGCAGGAAACTAACCTGAAACTTGAACTTAGAAAGAGTCAAAAATCAGGGAATTTTTCCTTGGATGAGCTGGTGGAGAAGCAGGAAATCAAGGTAAAGACAGGGGAGCATAAGTATCAAATAGATTTTGATTTTGTATGTGAAGCTTCTCAATATGTTGCTTTATGCCTTATTCAAAATGATGTGTTGGAGGTGAAATGTTCTTCCGCAAGAATGACTGGTGTACTTTCAATATTTAATAAATTCAATAAATCAGTTGCAACGAGTAGTGTTCAATCCCCGCCTGATGGAATAGGGATTGAAGAGTTTGATTTTTGGGTTCCTGAAAGAAGGCCGAATGGTCATAATTTAGCTTTTGAACTAGGTAAATCACTGAAGGGCTTTGGCAAAGGAAATATGGCCAATGGAATATTTAGGCCTACGCATCAAACAAACGCTTGGGTTGCTTCACAGAAAGACTTAAACCCTGAAGTTAGGATCAGCTGGAGCTCCACTACCTTAATAAAGGAAATCAAGTTGTTTTTTGATACTGATTATGACCATCCAATGGAAACCACCTTGATGGGGCATCCTGAATCGGAAATACCATTCTGTATAAAAGCTTATAGGATAAGGAATGAGAATGGGAAGTTACTATATGCCCAAGAGGCCAATCATCAAACGATTAATATCATTTCATTTGAATCTACAATTCCTGTTAAGGAAATAATCTTAGAACTCGAACACCCGAGTGCTTCAGTTCCTGCAGCACTATTTGGGATAATTTGTAGTTGAATTACGTAATATAACCAGAAAATAATGAACCCTAAGTTTCTTATAATTAGTTTATTTCTATTGATCTCAGTACAGCTCTTTGCCCAGGAGACTATTGAGCTTTCCAATCAACGGATTCATATCAAATGGACTGAATCTTCATCAGGATGGAAGATTTCTAAATTATCCATTCGGAATGGGCAATTTTGGCAGGAATTAGAGCATACTTCTGGGGAGTATCTGCTACTGTATGCTGATGACAAACCAGATGCGGAACCTTTGGAAGAGTTTCTAACAAGTACAGGGAATCCTTTTCCGGGGGAAAGTTATAAATATATCGTACCTACTTGGAAGAAAAGGACTTCTCCTGTGAGCCTGAATACAGCAGGGGAGGAACTGAGGTTTTTTCCAGAGAAAGCCGAAAAGCTAAATGATTCAAGCATTCGGTTTAGCTACACCTCAGAAAGAGGAGAAATTATCAGTGTATGGACTTTGCCAAGTCCACAAACTACCGATATTTCCATTCGACAAGAAATGAAGTCTGTTCATAAGGGTTATTATTCCCTAGCTAGTCCCACACTGCTTACCGTGCCTGAATCAGAGTTGAAATGGGCAACTGTGCCCGGATATTTTCATGGAAAAGAATTAGAAGAGGATCTGCCACTTTCCTATGGATATGGCAATGGAGTCCCTGCAAGACCCATAGTTTTTAGTGAAAACACAGCCAGTACCTTGAGTCCTATGATTACCTCAACTAAGGGTTTCACCATTGCGGTTATTCCTGATCCTGGATTAGGTAGAGATCCCTGGGGAACTGACAAGAATTCACATGCCAATTGGCAAATTGGCCTTTCACACATGAACCGAAATGCGCAATTGTCACCTTCCGTTTATTATCCTGTATTAGGGGAGGAGAATAGCCAAATGGAAGCTGGTGATTCCATGAATTATGGATTTCGGGTAAGCATTCAAAATGTGGATTGGTTTACAATGCTTAACCATGCGGTGTATGATGTTTATGATTTTAAAAAAGGAGTTAAGCTTAGAAAAAATAAACAGTCTCTGAGTAACAGAGTGGAGCAAATGCACGATTACCTCATGGATCCAAAAACATCCTTGTGGCGAACTGAAGAGTTTGAAGGTAAGCAGATTGGTGCACAGTCCTATTTAGGTGGAGTAGTTGGCTCTGATAGAGATGCCATGAAGAATGCAGACTATGGGGCGATGTGGATGCTTGCGAAAAGCACCAGGAACCAGAAAATTAATGAGCAAATACTTCCTTATGCACTGAATTTTAAACTAAAACAACAACAAACAACTGATGGCTTTTTCAAGGGTGCCGCGATCGGTCAATATTACCTTTACAAATCCAAGAAATTTGTAGAGGAATGGGGTGATATGGTAGAGCCTATAGGGCTGATGTATTATATCATGCTTGATGTGGGAAATATCCTTCTTTTTGAACCAGATAATGAAGAATTAAAGCAACGCTTGCGATTTGGTGCAGACCTGCTTCTGAATTGGCAGAAAAGTGATGGGAGTTGGGCTGCTGCCTATTCTAGAGATCAAGCAGAGATATTTGAGGAGGTAAAGGATTTCAGACCTACATTTTATGGATTGCTGGTAGCATATAAATTACTTGGCGATCAGAAATATCTTGATGCAGCTGTAAAGGGGGCTGATTGGTTTATTAAGAATGGAGTTGAAAACGGAAGTTTCCTTGGTGTCTGTGGAGACGTGCGGTACATGCCTGATTTTGCGACTGGGCAAAGTGCACAGGCGTTTTTGGACCTATATGATCTGACCAATGAAGAGGCTTATAGAGATGCGGCAATTGCCACCGCGAAAATCTATACTACGCATGTTTATACGCATCCGATTCCTTCTCAAATAAATAAAACTGTCAACGGAAATTTAATGAAAGACTGGGAAATTGCTCAGGCAGGTTTGAGTTTCGAACATGGGGGAGCTCTGGGATCAGCTAATGGAAATGGTCCTATTTTATTGGCAAGTCATGCAGGTATGTTTATTCGCATGTATGAATTGACAGGAGAACAGATTTTCGCAGACATGGCCCGATCAGCTGCTATTGGTCGTGATGCCTTTGTGAATAAGGAGACCAGTGTGGCTTCCTACTATTGGAGAGCCATGGGTGCTGGTTCAGGCCCTTTTCCGCATCATGCTTGGTGGCAAATAGGATGGATAACAGATTACCTGATGGCTGAGGTAGAATTACGCTCAAATCAAACTATTGTATTTCCTTGCGGTTTTATTACGCCCAAAGTTGGTCCTCACCAGAGTTATGGTTTTGCACCAGGAAAAGTTTTTGATAGCATTTCAAACCTAAGAATACTCACGAAAGGCTTAACTGTAAGCAATCCTTCCATTGAACATATTGTAACTGAATCCGAGGATGGGAAAACTGTACATCTTATCCTATTGAATCAATTTCACCAGACACAGGAAGGAACAATTTTAATGGATTTAGAAGAAGCCGGATTTTCTCCTGCAATAAAATCTGTTCAACTTTTGAACGAAGGAGGGGAAACTATCAAAACACTCGATAAGTCTGAAAAATGGAATGTAGCAATTGAGGGTTACGGACTTTCAGTACTAAAAATAGAATTGTTGTGAGTAAGCTATTTATGAAAGCAAGCTCAATTATTTACTTCTTATTTCTCCTATTGCTAAGTGCCTGTAGTGCTTCAGAGGTTTCTTCAAACGAAGATACCATTAGGATAACTAGTACTTCGCTGATACTTGAAGTATCAAAGTCAAATTCAAGCTTTGCTGTGTTGGATATTGCTGGAAATGAAATCCTTTCTGCTCATTCTGTTTCTGGGATTAAATTTTCAGATAGTGACAATACACTATCATCAGCTGATGTGGAAAGCTATGAGCTTAATACAAATGAACTTCGTGGAAAACTTAGTAATGAGGAAGGACTATTGGCCAATTTCCGAATGACATTAGGAGAGGATCAATTGCATGTTGAAGTTTGGCCAATTGACGAGAAATCAGATTTGGTAATGGAAGTGCGTACGGCAAGTATGTCTCCCGTCTATGGTTTGGGAGATCACGGTGGTTATGAAGGGAAGACAGATTTATATGGTTTCAGGAACGATCATTTTATGAATGATCAAACCAAAAGTCACAACTGGAATCATTATCGCTTTATATCCACGTTTGCCGTTTTTCCATCCAAAGGAATTGCTCAAGTAATTTTTGACAGAGGTGAGAAAAGAATCACGATAGACTCTGTAGAAAACAAAATGGGAGTAAGTGGTGCTGCCAAGCTCAATGCCTATTACTTTTTTGGAGAGCCAAAGCGTCTGTATCAAACCTATAATGAAGCAAGAAAGAAAGAGGGCTATCCAAGTAAAAAGCCCAAATTCGATTTTTTTGAAGTTGGTTATGAAGCTTTTGGTTCTTTAGGCTGGAATACCTATCAATCTTCTGTTCAGCAAGATATTGCTACCTATTTGGAAAAAGGTTACCCTTTGAAATGGGCGGTAGTTGGTAGTGGATTTTGGAAAGGGGAACGCAGAATGCCAGAAGAAGGAACTACCACTTCTTTTGGGTTATGGGATAGTATTCCAGAAGCTGGAAGAAATGATGGATTACCTAATCCAAGATATCCAGATGTCCAGGGAATGAAAGATTTTTTCAAACAGAGAGGAATGAAATTACTCTTAGGAAGTAGGATTAATTTTAAAGCATTGTCTGAAGATGGGGGGCATTATAATTCCAAGAACGATGGCCGCTTTGTCAATGAAGGACTTGACAAGGGTTATTTTATCAAAGATGAATCAGGATCACCTCAGGTTTTTGATGTGAACTTTCCTTCAGGAAAGACCTATTTGCTCAACTCGGAAATTCCGAAAGCAGTAGAATGGTTTGTTTCTAATTTTCAAAAATGGGAAGTGGATGGTATCAAGGAAGATCTGATGCTTCAGGATGGTAAATTGCTAAACAACGATGCAAAACAGAATCCGGTAAATGAAGCATTTATGGATCAGGGCAAGTTTGTGATGGTGAGAAATTCAGCATATGGAGTGCCTGGAGATATCCTAAGGATGGAGGATACCAAATATGGTTTTGATCAGGATCGAACACCAATCAATGCCCTTAGCTATGCCTATAGTGGAATAGGGAATGTCTATCCGGATATTGTTGCAGGGAAGTATTTGACTAATCCCATGTCAGAAGACCAAAAGCGCTACTTTGTCAGAAATGCCATGTTGGCTGCCGTTATGCCGGTGATGTCTTTGGGTTTTGGTCCTTGGCATATGGAGAATATAGCGTATGAGCGTGTAGTGGAAAAAGCAGTGGAAATGCATACTCAGCTCGTTCCATATATTTACAGTGAAGTAGTCCGGGGATTTGATTCTGGATATCCCTATTCGATGACGCCACTTCCGCTGGCTTTTCCTGAGGATTCAAACACTTTTTATCTGGCTGATTCGACTAAACGACAGTATAGTTGGATGATTGGAGAGTCACTATTGGCAACCCCTGTTTTTGGAAATGATTATGCTATAGCCCAGTCTCGTGATGTTTATTTACCAGACGGGAAATGGATGGATTGGGAATCAGGTCAAGTTTTGGAAGGTGAAAAAACCTATGCTGATTACAATTTCCCAGATAATAAATTTCCATTGTTTGTAGGAGGAAAGGACTGCTTAGTACTACGTAAAAGTGATGGTCTTTACCTCTATTATTTCCCTTTGAATTTTAAGGGAGAAGATTATGAATTCACGTTTCCTGACGGAGATTCAAAATCACTAATAAAAACGCCAAGTCAATCAGGCAAGTCCTATAGTTTGATAGCAGATGGAGTAGCTAAAAGTGATCTCGTTTGGGATGAAAAAAGGAAAGGATACTTCTTTGAAATTGAATCCGGGAAGACCTATCAGATACAAGAAAATAGATAAGTGAGAATGAAGAATACCTATATCACCTTAGCCACTTTTGCCTTTTTGGGAATTTCTATCGCCAAAAGCAATGCGCAACAAAACAACCTATCGCTGACAAGTACTGCGCTAGCCAGCTCTTCCCAAAATGGGTTCAGTCCTGAAAAGGCAATTGATGGGAATTCTGATCAATCCAGTAGTTGGAAAAGTAACGTAACAAGTGAATCCAGCTGGCTAATGGTAAGACTACCGGGGGCTACGGAGATAGTAAGAATTGATGTCAATTTCGCTGTAAACTCACCCATTTTGGCTGAATTTAAACTTCAGATAATGCATAATGGAAGTTGGCAGAACGTGCGGGAGATTAAAGAAAATAATCAACAGGAAGTTTCAATAGCATTGAAAAAACCAGTGCTCTCAGATCGAATCCGTTTTTTCGCCCAAACCAATAAGGAAGTGGCTATTACAGAATTGGCTATCTATGGCCAAGAGTATGTGGATAGCTCTGCGCTGGATGTAAAAAAGGTTCTGGTGAATCAAAGTGGCTTTAACCTGAATCGGCCCAAGCGATTCTCTGCGCCTAATTTATCTGCGACTGCTCCATTTACTGTTATTGATCAATCCACTAAGCAAGTGGTATTCTCTGGGGCGCTAAACAATCATGTGGGGGACTTCTCAGAATTCAACCCCTTATCAAGCAACAATTTTATGGTTGTAGTGGAGGGAGAAGAATCATATCCTTTTCGAATTGGGGTGAATTGGATGGAACGCGTTACCTACCGAAATATGGTTGATTTTATGCTTGGAGCCAGACATTATGTGGGCACTACTGATGAGATCAGGCCACTTTCCTGGGAATGGAGAGACGGGGATTTTTTTAATTGGGCGGAGCAGAGTCTGGTATCACTGTATTTATCCAACCCAGCCGCCTTCGATCGAATGGAACAAACTGTTCAGTACGTTCCAAATGATTCTTTTCCAAAGGAATACCATGGCATGTGGGGCAAACTGGAGGCATATGCTGCCAATACTCCCGACATTGTACAACTAATCCACTGGGATGCAGATGTTAAAATTTCACAGGGATTAGAGCATGAAATGCAAAAGGCTGAGTTGGCCTATTTTCTTTATGCCTGGCCCTATTTGAAGCAGTGGCTACCTCAGCAGAATTTTGACAAGGTGTATTCCTATTTGAAGGATAAATGGGAGAAGGAAACGGTAAGTGAATACTCCTCTACTCAATATGACTTAAGTCCGAGCCACAATTTATTGGAATTGAAGACTAAGTTGGGTTCCACCAAAGGAGAACTTCCTCCCGGCCATTCGGTGATTCCTAACCTTATGATGTATGAGGTTACGATGAGAAGAGGAGAGTTAGATGCGAAGAAGTATTTTGAAGCGGCATTCAAACAGATGGATTGGATGATTAAAAATTTGGATTGGAATGATCCGATGACTACAAAAGGACAGCGTATGTCTGAGCATATTACCATGAGAGCCTTTGCTTATTTTTACACCCAGTACCCTGATAGGGCGCCCCAAGGAATAAAAAAGAAAGTAGAAGAATGGGCAAAAGTTGCACTTTCCAGATCTGATAATTATTGGGATTTTAGAAAATACAGTGAGGAGGAATGGACTCCCCCGAGTTGGAATGAGACGGGTAATGTGTTGGGTTTTCCTGCTGCTGCATTGGCTGCTATGTCAGTTTTGGATAATCAAAGTTTAAAAAACTCTTTAGAAATTTTGGCTTGGTCTCATCTTGACAATTCCTTTGGTAGAAACCCTACCGGTAGACATTTTTCATTTCGAGGGCCTTCCGAAATAGAAGGCGTGGAGCTAGGATGGTATAGTTACCACAAAGGTGGGTATGGACTACTGGATGAGGTGAAATTTGTTTTTGATGGTTCTCCCAAATCATTTCATTATCCGAATAATCCTGAAGTTGGGAATCTTGGATGGACCGAAGGATGGATGCAGTTCAATACTGCTTTTAATACAAGCATAGCTTATTTAGCCAATTACTATAGCTCTATAAATATGGAACAGAAAAGCGATGAGTTGACAATCAAACTAAAAGCATCACTAAATTTTGACCCAACTAAAAAGGAGCCTGTGAAAGTACTACTTAGCAATAGTAATGGTCAAGGGATATGGGTGGAATTGGAGGAGCTATCTCCCTATTCTGAATTTTTTATAGGCAATTTTAAGATTGCTAAAGGTAGTGTGGAATCAGAAGGAAAGAGTCTTGATGTGAAATATGGTGAAGAGCTTACTGTTAAATACGGGTTTGGATTTATGGAAAAAGTAGATGTCTTAACTATTGAACATTGAGGGATTTGGATGTTAGAAGAAATGAAAGTTGTAAGTGGTAAATCTGAAAAACTTCTGAAAAGATCAATGATACATTACTTTGTTAGTCCAAAATATGGACTCAACCTAGGTATGATTGTGTCTGTGCTATTGCTATTTTCTCAATATACTATAGCACAAAAAGTACAAATTGGACAGCAAAAGAAATATACACTTTTAGGGCTTGGAGATTCCATTACCGAGGGAGGAAGCAATTTTAGTTCTTATATATACCCGCTATGGGAGAAGCTATATGTGGCAGGATACCAAGTTGAATTTATTGGTCCAAATCAAGCTAAAACAACAATAGGAGGGATTGATCATGCAGGATTTAGTGGGAGGAATGCTGAATTTTTAGCTTCCAGAATCGATAGTATTTATGACCGATATCCAGCAGATATTGTCTTGCTTCATGCTGGGCACAACCATTTTGTTGAGGAAGGACCAGTAGAGGGAATAATTGCTGCCCAAAAATCTATTGTTGAGAAAATCAAACGGATTAACCCTGATGCTATTGTTTTAGTCGCTAAAGTCGTACAAAGCGGAAAGCTTCCCAAATATTCTTATATCCCCGAATTGAATGGCAAAATTGATCAGCTAGTTTCTGAGCTTCGCAAAACCTATGACGGTGTTCACTTGGTTGATCAGTCGAAAAGGTTCGACTGGCTTGATGATGCAATTGAAGATAAAGTACATCCCAATTTATCTGGAGCAGTGAAAATGGCTGGGAAATGGTTTGAAAAGCTTCAAAAAGTGCTGGATAAGCCTTCAGTAGCATTTAAACCTGAGTTAGTAATTTATAAAAACACTGTCACTGAGGCGTTGAAACTACATATTTTTGAACCACCAAAGAAATTCAAGAATGAGAAAAAACCGTGCATCGTATTTTTCTTTGGCGGAGGATGGAAAGTAGGAACAGCACTTCAGTTTTACAAAGAAGCATCGTATTTTGCTTCCAAAGGAATAGTTGCGATTTCAGCAGATTATAGAACGGAGTTTGACAATGGAGCCAACGTTTTTGAAAGTGTAAGCGATGCCAAATCTGCTATCAGATGGATTCGAAAAAATGCAGAGAAGTATGGGATTGATTCGGAAAGAATTGCTGCAGCCGGAGCCTCGGCAGGAGGACATCTAGCAGCTGCAACAGCAACCGTCTCAGGTCTTGATGAATCGTATGAAGATCTTTCAATTAGCTCAAAACCCAATCTTAATTTACTTTATTATCCAGTACTAGATAATGGTCCGAATGGGTATGGTGCAGCGGGAATGAAAGCTAGGTACAAGGAAATATCTCCGCTGCATAATGTGAGTATATGGACACCACCAACTTTAATTCTATTAGGCACAGAAGATCCTCATTTGTCCATCCAAAAAGCGGAGGAATACAAGGCATTGCTTGTTAGTAAAGGGATTGAGTGCGAATTGAAACTATACCAAGGGGCTGGACATCCTATCTTTTATTATCGCAAGGGATATTCGCCCAACTATCTTGAGATGCTTCAGGATTTTGAGGAATTTTTATTGAAGCATGGCTATTTTCAGTAAAAGAATGAATTCTTATTTCAGAGGAGTTTTCAAGACCTTTGAATTTTTCCGATTAATTTATAGCTCTCCTTCTCCAAGCAACTCTCCGAAATCCTTGTCATACTTTTGTCCAAGCAGATTTGAATAATCTTTGCAGAATTGATTTATGCTGCCATAGTCTGTCTTTTCTTTCCAAGTTTGAAAAGTGAGTAGCACTTCATCTTCAATGAATCATCATTCAGTAGATCAAGTTTCAGGATTGAGTCTGAAATATTTGTAATCTGTTGATGATCTTTCGTGCAATAAATCAAATGCACCAAAACATCTAAAAGCGGGCTGTGAAATCAGCTTTAAACTGATCCATCCAGTCCATTTGGATACTTGGACAAATCTCACCTTCGGCAGAGTTTTTCAACAGTCGTTCAAGCTCTACTTCAGTCAGGATTAAATTGGATTTGACCTTTTCGATTAATCGCTTTGAATCCAGCACATCTGAATAGAGTGTATCATTATGTTCGATTTTCCAGAATGAATTGTCATGAGTAAGAAGTAAGTTGGGAGAAACTTTTTCAAGTATCAATCGAATCTTACTGATATTGACATTTTTGTTGTTTCTTGCAATGTTCGCTGATTTATCACTTTATAGTAATTCGGTCAGGATTTCAGAGGAAATCCCTTTTTTATCAAAAATACTGGAAAGTTAAATAAACAGAAAAAGCTGTTTGATGGTTGGTGAGAACTTGCCTGTTATATCGTCTCCACCAATGTCAAAAATCTGAAAACCTCCCATCATGATGATAGATGCGTCTTTTTGTTTACCGCATGGTGCTATATTTTTAAAAATAACGGTAGTTATAAAGCATTTACCTAGGCTGTTTTTGTATCTCTGCTATATTTGGAAAACTAAAAAGCTTTTTTCATCCAATGAAAATTAATTTTATCATTTTCCTTCAGTTAGTTTTTCTCCAGCAATTTGCTGTAGCTCAATACAAGGAACTTGCCCATAAGCCATATAATCAGCAGATGAATACACTGCAGACCCTCTATATGCAGGTTCAGCGAAGGGAATTGGATAGTATGAAGGTAAATGGTATCCTGAAAGAATTCAGAGCGATGGCAACTGAAGATGGAGATGAGCGTTTTTATTGGGAGGCAGAATTTTTGGCGGCTTATTTTGATTTTTATAGTGGCTCAGGGAAGTTGGATGAACTGATACGAGTTCAGAAAGAAACAGAATATGAAGGGCAGATCTATATTTCGAGTAGGATACTGGATGCTATCTCCCTTGAATATTGGAGTGCTATGGAGTATGAAGAATCTCTCAAATGGCATCTTCATCTGGATGAAATGCTCAAAGATGTTGATGTGGTGGACTTCCCTGACAAAGCAATTTATCTGACAGGAATAGGAAGTGATTACCGTTTCTTTGGAGATTTTGAAAGAGCAATTTCATATTTCAAGCAAGTAGCAAAATATCCGATTATTGACTATTATCTGCCTTCTTGGAGACATGCACTCAATAATTTGGGGAATACCTACAAGCAGTTGGGGAACCTTGATAGTTCGGATTATGTGCTGAAGCAATTATTAGCACAAGCTAAGGGGAGCTCTGATCAATGGGTTGGAATTGCCTCTGGAAATCTGGGGTATAATCAATTCTTAAGAGGGGACTTTGATGCCGCTATTCCATTTTTTGAAACCGATATTGCCATGGCAGAGAAATTTAAGGATTTTGGATTGGCGGTGGGTTCCTGCATTCCATTGGCAGATATCTATACTCAAAAAGGACAACTTGAGAAAGCCAAAGGCTACATTGATAAGGCCATAGAATACATTGAGAAATCTGGACAAACGGATCGGTTTCGGAACTTATATCCTATGATGAGTAAATGGGAATCAGCCATGAATCATCCGGATAAAGCGAATGAATACCTGGATTCCTCCATCGTCCTCAATAAGAGGTATAATGAGAAGTATAGTGCTTTGCAATTGATGCGGGCAAATCAAGTGATCCAATCTAGTCAAAAAGAAAAAGCAATTCAAAAACTCGAAGATGAGACGAAAAGGAACAAGATTATAAGAAATGCTATTATTGGAGGATTACTATTGGTGGTGGTAGTAGGTCTGATTATTTTTTATTCACAGCAGCAAAAGAACCAGTTGCAAAGAAAGCTGAAGGATCTGGAACTGGAGCAAACTCAGCAGGAATTGGAAAATGCAAAAAGTCTTCTAAATAGCTATACCAATAAGATCCATAGCAATTCCTTGATAATAAGTTCCATGGAATACTCAGAGCCCTCAGATGAGCAATCTCTAATACTTGAAAATTTAAAGGCAAGTACAATTCTTACCGAAGAAGATTGGGAGAATTTTCAGATTCAGTTTAGAAAAATTTTCCCTGAACTTATAGAAAATTTGCAAGCATTGGAGTTTAACCTTTCCCCTGCTGAAATGAGGTATATACTATTGCTGAAATTGGAATTGCCCACTATTGAAATTGCACATGCGCTTGGTATTTCTCCTTCATCACTCAGAGTGACCTGGCATAGACTACGCAAAAAGCTGGATTTGAATAAAGATTTTCATCCAAGCCAAATACATGAAGAGCTCTTTTCTGAGCTATAAAGGTGCTTAATAAAGTTGTAACGCTTTTGTAACGCTTCATAAACCCCTTATTTAAAAGCCTCAAGCTATGTTTGACATAGATTTTTCACTATGAGGCAAATTTCGAAACGTAGTATCTTTTTGTGCGAGGCAATTTTTTTATTGCTGACTGCAGCAATGCTGGTCTATTGTTTCTTTGATCTGAAGGCTGAAAAAATCCAACAGGAAATCCAAGAAATCGAATCGCAACATTGATGACAGCCATGAAACAAGTTACTTTTTTGCTAGCTACAGTTTATATAATTCTAGCGAGTTCAATCGCCGGAGAAATACAAGGAGACAGCTTACAGCAGTCCAATAAAACTGAGACATTTTCAGAATCAGTTTTGAGTCAGGATATTGATTCACTTGATTTCATAGAAACTGGGATTTCTGATAGCATTATGTCAGCAATTGGCTCTAATCTGGCCTATGTGATGAACAAGGGGCAGTGGTCAGAGGAGGTGTTGTTTATGGCAGATGGAAATGGCTTTAGACTTTGGGTGACAGAGAGTGGGTTAGTTTATGATTTTGTGCAGAGAAAGGACAGTTTGATTCAAGGTCATGTAGTCCGGATGGATTTTGACCTGTCACAAAGCGGCTATATCACTACTAAGAAAGAACTCCCAGGAGTCTTTAATTTCATTCAAGGGAATGATCCAAGTCAATGGGTTCAGAATGTCCCTCAATTTGAAGAAATCATTCTTTCTGAGCTCTATGAAGGTATTTCCCTGCGCTTGTATGGTGAGAATGGAATGCCTAGATATGATATAATTGCTGATCCCGGGGCAGATTTGGATCAGATTTCTTTTTCATTGGAAGGGGCAGATAATGTGATGCTGAATAATGAAAGGGATCTAAGCTATTTCACTTCTTTTGGAGAGGTAAAGCAAACTGATTTATTCACTTACCAAGTGGTGAATGGGCAGAAGCAAGAAATAGCTTCTGCTTTCTCTATTCAGGATAGTGGTTTGGTAGGCTTTACACTGGGAGATTATAACCCTTCCTTACCATTAGTCATTGACCCGCTGGTTTACAGTACCTTTATTGGGATCTCAGAAATTCCGGGTGGTTTCGCTCCGGGAAGTACTATTAAAGTGGAAGATGGTTATGTATATACCACTGGCATAACGAGCAACACATCCTACCCAACCAGTGTCGGAGCTTATGAAACCAGTTTTTCGGGTGGCAATTCGATCTTTGTCACTAAACTTAATAAGACTGGAACAGAGTTACTATATTCTACTTTTTTAGGGTCCGGAGCGGTTTTTACCTTAGGTGATATGGCTCTTGAAGATGGTTACGTGTACTTGACTGGTACTGCTTATGCTGGATTTCCTACGACTCCAAACGCCTACCAAAAGAATTTTTCGGATGGTGGAAAATTGAATTCTTTATTAGTAGATCCAGTCACAGGAGAACCCCTTTTTGGAGATATACCTATTTTTGGTGACTTTTTTGGCTTTAATCCTACGGATGCATTTGTGACCAAATTATCTTTAGATGGAGGGAGCTTAGTTTACAGTACCTATTTGGGAGGTGTGGGCACAGATTCAGCTTTTGGAATCGCTGTGGAGAATGGCTTAGTTTATATAACTGGTATGTCAGGTCCTCAGAAGGAAGAAGAGGCGCCTTTTCCGACTACTGAAGGAGCCTACCAGCGTGAAAATGGTTTTGGGTTAATAGTAGACAGTTCAGAAGATCCCTTATCTGACCCAGAAGGGGGGTTAATAGAGCTGTTTTATCGAAACATGACCGATGTTTTTGTGAGCAAGTTCTCGGCAGACGGTTCAGATCTTATGTTTAGTACGCTGATAGGGGGGGACAGGCTTGATATAGGTTACAACATAGCTGTCAAAGATGGGAAAGCGATTATTTCAGGGACTACCGATATGAATTTTCCTCTTACTTCTGATGCTTATATGACTGAAGAAAAAGGAGGAAATGACGTATTTCTACTTCGAATAAATGAGTCCGCCAGCGAGCTGGAATATAGCACGTTGATATCCAGTACTGGAGAGGATGCAGTGAATAGAATGGAGAGAGATGGTGACGATTTATACTTGTTGGGGAATACGACTGCTGCAGCTGATTTCCCAAATACTCCAGGTTCATACCAAGATTCTGAGGCTACATTCAAGGTGCCTTTTTTGATGAAATTTGCCAATCTGGGTGAAGACTTAGTGTTCAGTACTTTTGTGGGATCTTTAAATGGTGGAATTACAGAGGTTTTTTCGGATCTCGCGGTTGAAAGAGGAATTCCCTACCTCACCGGGTATACTCAAAATCTGAATTTTTTCACTACAGAAAATGCCTATCAAAAAGCAGGGGCTTTTCAAGAGGAATATTCGGAAGATCCTTTATATCAATCATTTGTTATGAGGTTTTTGCCTTCTGGAGAGAATCTAGAATACAGTACTCTTTTTGGCGGATTTTATACGCTAGTCAATTCGATAGCTGTGGAGAATGGAGTGGTTTACTTAGACGGTATTTCCTCAAAATTTGGTTTCGAGTTTTCTGATGGGGCCTATGATAATGGCGCTGATATTACTGAGTTAACTGACGAGTTACAACTTGCTAAGAAATTTGTCACTGCGATTGATTTTGGATTCGGAGAATTTGAACTTGGCGCTCCTTCCTTAATTTCCCCTGCCAATCAAGTATTAAAAGTGCCTCTTCGGCCTTCTTTCAGTTGGGAGCCAGCGAGCAATCCGACCAGTAATGCTACAGCAGATTACCATGATTTTCAAGTTTCGACTGTGGAAGATTTCTCTTCAGAGGTAATTCCTAGGATAGCTTCTGCTGACGGGACGCTTAATTTGAACATTGACCTGGAATTTGGTGCAAAATATTACTGGAGAGTCCGAGGAGTGAGTACCCTAAGTACGGGAGAATGGAGTGAGACTTTTTCATTTATATCCGCTCCATCCGGAGAAGGAGACGGTACAGAAGCAAACCCATGGGAAATAGCTACACCTGAGCAGCTGCATGCGGTGAGAAATTACTTGTCAGACCATTTCAAAGTAGTCGCTGACATTGACTTGTCAGAAGTTACCCGAGAAGGCGGCAAGTATTGGAATGAAGGAGCAGGTTGGCAGCCAATAGGAGATGGAAGTGCCCCTTTTACAGGACGCATCGCAGGGGAAGGTTATGCCTTGGAAGGGGTTTTTATCAAAAATTCAACAGATAATAATGTCGGGATTTTTGGAGTGATTAAAGATGGTTCTGTCAAAAGACTCGCAATCCTGAATCCTGAGATTACAGGAGGAACTGCCGTGGGGAGTTTGGCGGCATTGGTTGTGGGGGGTACTATTCAGGAATGCTATGTTTTTGAAGGCTATGTGTCTGGAGATTTTTTTGTGGGAGGCTTGATTGGGGTTCTTCAAACCTCGGAGTCTCTTCTTGAAAATTGCTATAGCTACTTGGAAATAAGGCTGAAAACTGACCCGATCCCATCTGGAGGAGGACTGGTTGGAAACAATCAATCAGGAATCATCAAAAACGTTTACTCTTTATCAACGGTAGCTGGAGTACCCGTAAACAATGGTGCGATTTTAGGTTCGGGCAACCCATCTCCTGTTCAATCCTATTTCAACACAGAACTAGCTGGTCCGGATAATGATAAAGGTGCGGGGCTTATCTCCGCAGCCATGAGACAGCAAGCTTCCTTTGAAAACTGGGATTTTATCAACGTCTGGCAGATAAAAGAGGATATTTCCTTTCCGGTTCTCATTCACAATGAACAAATCCCTGCTCCAGGAAAATTGGAAGGTAAACCTGATGCCAATAATACGCTCTATGTGGATCACTCTGTACTAGGTGGGCTTGGTAATGGAAATTCATGGGAAAATGCTTTCTTAAAACTTACTGAAGCGTTGGATTGGGCTGCTATCAACTGGACTGATCAGGAAGCGATTTTAAAAATTTATGTAGCAGAAGGGGTTTACTTTCCTACAGACTATACAGATGCAAGCAAAACCTTCCAGCTGTTGAAACAAGTAGAACTCTATGGTGGCTTTGAAAGTGGTGGTAGTGCATTTGAATCTCGAAATTGGGAGTCTAACAAAACAATACTAAGTGGGAATATCATCAATAGAGATCCTGAGATTGTTACAAATATTGATTTTTATCCCATCGGCAATACAAAGCATGTAGTAACTGTAAGTAATACTGATAACTCTACAAGCCTAAATGGCTTTTATATCAATGCTGGTTTTGCGTTAGGTTCCGCTGATGAAAATGATGGTGGCGGGATATATAACAGCGGAGGTAGTCCACTGCTATCTAATCTAATACTAATAGGAAATCGATCAGGACGCTATGGTGGTGGTATAGCAAATGATAACGGCGCAAATCCAATCCTTTCCAATGTGATATTCCAGAGGAATCATGCTTCAAGTGGGGGCGGAGGAATGTCCAATTTGGAAAGTAATCCAATACTAGAGCATGTGGCGTTCATTGAAAACATTTCGGCAATGAATGGAGGAGGACTATTTAATTCCAATTCTAGCTCACCAGAACTTTTGAATGTTGATTTTGTAGGCAATACTTCAAATGGAGGAGCTGGTACAGGAACTGTTGGCGGAGGAGGTATGTACAGTGCGGGAGGAAGTCCTATCCTGACCAATGTGAGATTCAGTGGGAATATGGCCTTGAGAAATAATGCCAGAGGAGGTGCCATCCTAAATAATACATCCAAAACTGTTTTGACCAACGTCACTATATCTGGCAACACGGCTTATTATGGGGGAGGGATTTACCTTACCCAGTCCAATAATCAGCCTGAAATCAGAAACTCAATCATTTGGAACAATAAGGACAATACAGGAATAGGGACTGCCAATTCATCACTTCAAATAATAGGAAGTGTAGGTCCGCAAATCACTTATTCCCTGATTCAAGCACATGATCCTGCAGGTGAAGGGAATCTAGATGGAACAAGAGCTGAAAACGATCCTGGATTTGTAGATCCAATACTGACATTCGGTGTGAGTCCTATTCTCACAGGAGATTTTAGACTTCAATCTGAATCTCCGGCAAAAAGTAAAGGTAATCAGGCTTATTTTGATTCAGGTTTGGTTCCTGATCTCGGAACTGTGCAATTGGATTTGGATGGAAATAATAGGTTTATAGGGGGATTGGATCTGGGGCCCTATGAGATTCAGGAAGAACTGGAAGAAATAATTATCTCTGTCCTTCCAGGCCAATCAAAATTATACGGAACTGAGGATCTGGATGAGTTTTTATATGAATCCAGCAATAATGCAGTTTCATTCACAGGTAAACTGGGCAGAGTTGCCGGAGAGGATGTGGGGACTTATTTGATTACACAGGGAAGTCTGTCTGCTGGAGATAATTATATATTGATTATCCAAGAACAGGTTTTCGAAATCTTTAAGAATTCGATTGAGGGATTAAGTTTAGGTAATCAGTCTTATGTGTACGATGGAGACCCTCAATCAATGACCATTGTCGGCGAAGTACCCGAAGGGGCTGTTGTTCTATTTGAAAATAACACTAGGACAGATGTAGGAACTCAGGAGGCAAAAGCAACAGTCAGTGGCTCTAATTTTATATCCTTACTGCTCAATGGCGAGCTAGAAGTTACTCCGGGTAATTTCACTGGGATTACTTTCGAGAATGGGACTTTTGAGTTTGATGGCACAAATAAATCGCTGGAAGTATCCGGTATGCTGCCAGAAGGTACATCCGTTGAATTCACTAATAACTCCAGAACAGAAGAAGGAACTCAAGAAGTCACTGCTACACTCACCGGAAGTAATTATATCACGATGATTTTAAAAGCAGATTTGATAATTACTGAATCTGCACCTTTAGACGTAGCGGTAGAAAAAGTGGATCCTTCTGCATACGCGGCAATGGATGGATCCATCCATTTGCTTATTGATGGAGGTGCGCAGCCTTATTCTGTCACTTGGCTTCAACCCGTCGGAATTGGCCCAATATTAACTGAACTAGGAGCAGGGCTCTATCAATATTTAGTAGTTGATGCTCAGGGATTGGAATTCAGTTCTGCAGTAGAATTAATCCATCCAAAATCTTCGACTATTCAAAGTGAATTTATCGCAGATCCTTCTTATTCATGCAACCTTCCTTTTACCGTCAATTTTTCAGACCGGTCTAGTAAACCTGAATGGTGGATATGGGACTTTGGTGACGGAGTAAAACTAAAGGGTAAAGTAAAGAATCCAACCCACACCTACACTGAATTTGGAGAATATACTGTTAAATTAACGGTTCAGGATACTACTAGCGGTGAAACTTCTACCAGCACTAAAATCATAAGAGTGCTAGGGGTTGAGGCGGAATTTACTTCAAACACTACTTTTGGCTGCGGGCCTCTTCCAGTACAGTTTACCGATCAATCCCAGGGTGCTGGTAGCTGGCTTTGGGACTTTGGTGATGGAAATTCATCCTCCGACCAAAACCCTGCTCATACCTATGACCTTCCAGGTCAATATTCGGTCAAATTAACAACTACCTCAGAAAATGGTTGTATTGATACGGAGATTAAGTCAGACTTTATTCAAGTAATTGGGCCAAAAGTTGATTTCTTGACCGATGTGACAGCTGGTTGCGGGCCTCTTACTGTTGCATTTACCGATAAGACATACAGTGGCTCACCAATTGTAAGCTGGTTATGGAATTTTGGTGACGGGACTACTTCAAGGTCTGTAAACCCTTCTCACACCTATACTCAGGTAGGTAGTTATTCTGTTTCTTTACAAGTTTCTGATTTTGATGGTTGTTCCAATACACTGATAAAAAGTGAATTGATTAGAGTGGGAGGTCCTAAAATCTCCATAGCTAACACTGATGTATCTTGTAATGGAGGTGCTGATGGAACTGCCACTGTTTCAATAGAGGAAGGAACTGGGCCCTTTACTTATGAATGGACTCCTTATGGTGGATCCGAAGCAAGTGCTACTGGACTCCGCGCAGGGAATTATGAAGTAAAGGTTACCGATGGAAATGGATGTGTTTCTATTGAAAATTTGACTATAGACCAACCTGAGCCTTCTGCAATAACCACAAGTGCAGCCACTTCTATTTCATTTTCCTCAGCAGTTCTCGGCGGTAGCTTAACCAGCTATGGGGACAACTGTGAAACAGAGACTGGAATTGTTTACGCAACATTTCCAAACCCGGACCTTTCAAATTCAAAGATTGTTATGGTTGTAAGTTCTGATGCATTTAGTCAGAATGTAACCGGATTGGATTTAAACCGGACTTATTATGTAAAGGCTTTTTCTACACTACTTAATGGAGAAACTATTTATGGAGATGAGATAAGCTTCACTACTTCCAAAAAAGAACTCAGAGTAACAGCGCATGCGGGACAAGAGAAAATCTTTGGTGAAGCTGATCCTAGCTTTACTTTTTCGGCACAGGGCTTTGAGGGAGATGATGATGAAAGTATTCTGACAGGTGACTTGTCCAGGGATACCGGAGAATCTGTAGGAACCTACCATATCCTGCAGGGATCACTTGATGCAGGCGAAAACTATACGATCAACTTTTCAGGAGATCTTTTTGAGATCAAACCTGCGGCTGTGGCTGGAGTTTCTTTTAACCCTGCTAGCTTCGTTTTTGATGCTACTGAAAAAACCTTATCAATAACAGGTGATCTTCTTGCGGGTACATCTGTGACGTATGAAAATAATGGGCGTACAGCTATAGGTACCCAAAGAGTAACGGCAACGATCAGTGGAGATAACTTCACCAAACTAGTGCTGACAGCAGATCTGACGATCACTCCGGCAACCGTGGAAGGAATTACCTTTGAAGATGACAGCTTCGTCTATGACGGTACCTCTAAGTCATTGTTGATCAAAGGAGTACTTCCTGTTGAAACAACTGTGGAATACACCAACAACAGCCGAATCGATGTAGGAGCTCAGGAAGTAACTGCTACGATCAGTGGAGATAACTTCACCCAACTGGTATTGACAGCGGACCTGACGATCACTCCGGCAACCGTGGAAGGAATCACCTTCGAAGATGACAGCTTCGTCTTTGACGGTACGGCCAAATCATTGTCGATCACAGGAGATCTTCCTGATAGAGTAACTGTGGAATACACCAACAACAGCAGAACTGATGTTGGAACCCAGGAAGTAACGGCAACGATCAGTGGAGATAACTTCACCGAACTAGTGCTGACGGCAGACCTGACGATCACCGCGGCTGAGGTCACAGGAATCACTTTCGCCGATGGAAGCTTCGTCTTTGACGGGACAGTCAAATCATTGGTTATCGCAGGAGATCTTCCATTAGGAACTTCAGCGTCCTATACCAACAACGGCAGAACGGATGTTGGCACGCAGGAAGTAACGGCAACAATCACAGGTTCGAACTTCACAACGCTGGAACTTAAAGCGGATTTGATGATTACTCCGGCCACGCTGATTGTTACTGCATATGCTGGTCAGAGCAAAGAGTATGGTGAAGCAGATCCGGTATTTACTTATGCTGCTTCTGGCTTTGAAGCAGGTGATGATGAGACTATTTTAATTGGTTCACTTTCAAGAACTGCAGGTGAAAATGTAGGTAACTATGCAATAAACCAGGGAACACTTTCAGCTGGTGCCAATTATACAATCAATTTCACTGGAGCTAATTTAGCGATCACGCCACGAACTCTGAATGTAATAGCCAATCCAAATCAAGCGAAAGTATATGGTTCATCAGATCCAGTTCTTGCATACTCAGCCAGCAACTTCGGCAATGGAGATACAAATGCGATACTGACTGGTGCATTAGGCAGAACGGCAGGGGAGAACATTGGAATGTATCCAATCAAACTTGGAACGCTAAGTGCAGGATCAAACTATTCGATCAACTTCACTTCAGCAGACTTTGAGATTGCTGCCAAAGTATTGAATGTTACAGCAAATGCTGGTCAAACCAAAGTCTTTGGCACGGCTGATCCTGTGTTGACCTATACTGCAACTGGTTTTGAAAATGGGGATACAAATGCAATTCTGACTGGAGCATTAAGTAGAGCTGCTGGAGAAAATGTAGGTAACTATGCTATCAACCTTGGTACGTTAAGTGCTGGTGCAAACTATGCGATCAACTATGTGGGAGCGAACTTTACGATCAGTAAAGCAACAATAACTGGAATCAGCTTGGCAGACGGTAGTTTTGTTTACGACGGAACAGCCAAGGCATTGATGATCTCTGGTACGCTTCCAACTGGAACAAGTGTAGCTTATACTAACAACAGCAGAACCGATGTTGGAATGCAGGAAGTTACGGCAACGATCTCGGGATCGAACTATACTACATTGGTGTTGACCGCTGACTTGGTGGTTACCCCGGCTGCAATTGTAGGAATCACCTTTGAAGACGGAAGCTTTGTGTACGACGGAACAGCTAAGACTTTGGCGATTACTGGCACGCTTCCAACTGGAACAAGTGTAGCTTATACCAACAATAGTAGAACCGATGTTGGTATGCAGGAAGTGACGGCAACGATCTCAGGATCGAACTTTACCTCTTTTGAGCTAAAGGCAAATCTTGAGATCACCAAAGCTAGCCTGGAGATAGTAGCAGATGCTGGTCAAAGTAAATTGTACGGTACTGCAGACCCAATTCTGACTTATACAGCTACTGGCTTTGGAGCAGGAGATGATGCAACCATTCTATCAGGAATAATAATAAGAGCAGCAGGTGAGTCGGTAGGTACTTATGTGATCGGTATAGGAACACTGGATGCAGGTAGCAACTATATAATTGATTTTACTGGAGCTGATTTTGAAATCATAACTAATGACACTGATAAGGATGGCGTGCCGGATGACGTTGAGCAGAAGGATGGCACTGATCCAAAAGACCCTACAGACTTCAAAGATTCTGACGGTGATGGAGTTCCTGATTTTGTAGAAGACGAACAAGGAACCGATCCTACTGATGGATCTGACTTTAAAGATACTGATGAAGATGGCGTGCCAGACTATGTGGAAGAGCAAGATGGAACAGATCCTTCAGATAAGTCTGACTTCAGCGATGAAGATGGAGACGGTGTCCCAAGTTATGTAGAAGATCAAAATGGTACTGATCCTCTAGATCCTATGGATTATCAGGATGAAGATGGAGACGGTGTTCCGGATTATGTAGAAGATGAACAGGGAACCGATCCAAGTGATCCGGGTGACTATTTGGATACTGATGGAGATGATGTACCGGATTATGTAGAAGAGCAGCAGGGTACTGACCTGAATGACGAAACGGACTTCTTGGACGAAGATGGTGATGGAGTTCCTGATTATGTAAAAGATAGAGCAGTTACAGAATATGTGATAGAAAGCTTGGAAGTCCTTTGGGGAACAGAAGCTGGAGATTTGAAAGTACCAACGGAGGTAATTGTAATCACGGCAATGGGAGAGTTTATCAACCTACCTGTGATCTGGGATCTGACGGGTTACGATCCGATGATGTCAGGCACGACAAACTATATGGGTATAGTCGAACTTCCTGCAGGACTGTTTAGTCCAGATGAACTTCAGCCGATGCTGGAAATCACGGTATTGGCCAAGCCTGCACCACAGGATGTGACGCTGAGTGCAAATAGCTTCATTGGAATTCCTGATCAATACTTCCAGGAAATCGGAGCCTTCAGGGTGATCGATCCTACAGACAACGTCCATATGTTCAGTCTTCCGGAAGGAGCACAGGACAATGAATACTTTGAAGTGCTCGATGGTATTCTGTTCTGGAGTAGTGCTGAGCAGGCGGGTGGCAGAACGAACTTTACCATTCTACTACAGGTGAATGACAGAGCGGGTAATGTGCTTGAGAAGAGCTTCCAGATTACCAGACAGCGAACTCCGCTTAATCAACTGGATGTGCCAAATACCTTCACTCCGAATGGAGACGGAACCAACGATACATGGGGTGTTCTTGCACTTCGCTACTATACCGGAATAAAGATTTCCATCATGTCAGTAGGCGGAGACAGGGTGTTCTACACAGAGAATCCTGATGTTCAGTGGGACGGAGTATTCAACGGTAAAGAGATGCCGGTTGGAGCTTACCTATATGTGATCGAAGTAGGTGAAACAGGTGAAATACGAAGAGGTATGCTGAATCTACTTAGGCAATAGCACTAGCTCTAAGTAAGTAACCAGAACCTAGGTTCAAGCACAAAAAATAAATTAAGGATTTGAAATAGAGGAGGCGTTGGAAGGCGCCTCCGCCCAAATAATTTTTAAATAGAATATACCATGAAGGAAATAAAATACATCGTAGCGGCATTTTTTCTTATGATAGTTGGGCTGTCTCAAGTTCAGGCTCAGTCCCGAAAATATGTATCGAGCTTTAACCTTTTCCAGAGTTACTACAATCCAGCATTGACGGGCTATGAAGGCTCGACTGTGAGAGGATTTGTACGGAATCAGTGGTCAGGGGTAGAAGGTGCACCCAAGACATATTTCTTTAGCACAGAGCTGGACTTCGGGGAATTGGCAGGGGAGGAGGATCCTGCTTTGATGGGTAAGAATGCTGTTTCGGTCAACTTACTTTATGATACATATGGAGCCTTTAGGGAGACTGAACTCACCTTGGGCTATGCGAGTAGAATTAGGCTCTCAGAGACGCATAACCTGAGACTTGGAGCAGGGTTAAACTATCAGAGTATCCGTCTTGACGGTAATGCGCTGACTACCGAGGAGCAGAATGATCCTACGTTGGGACAGTATGTGGGACAGTTTTCCAATATGAATGTCGTGGACTTCAATCTTGGTATTGCACTAACTCATGCTAATTACTATGTGTCCTACGGGATCCGTCGGGTGAATGGTGGTAAAATCACTTCTGGGGATGAGTTTATGAACGCCTATCCGGCAAGCTCTATTTTTCAGGCCGGCTACCGTAATGCAGTGAGTGACAACCTAGCAGTGATTGTAAACGCAATGTACAGCACCCAAAAGAATCAGGACGACAACATAGAATTTAACATTAAAGCGCTGTTAATGGATAGGATCTGGCTTGGGTTTGGTCATAGATTAGACTATGCTACCAATGCACAATTCGGCGTGGTTACTAAACGTCTTCGAATAGGCTATGTATATGAATTCCCGAATGGTGGAGGATACAACCTTCCTGGCAATACACATGAGTTCATTGCAGTATTTAACCTGTTCAGAGACAATGTGAGAATAGATTCTCAGCCGGTGGTGATGTGGTAATCTGAGAGTCAGCTTTACTTTATTCATAATTGGAAGGAGGTATTGCTTAAGTATGCTAATTCAATGCTACTCCTCATTGAGAATTCTTTTTTTTCGCTTGTAGCTTTTCAATAAATAAGAATTACTTGGAAGAAGGAAAAAATGTGATCTAAACAGGAGAAGGAGTTATTGGTAAGTTTCAAATCAGAGGAAAAGGTGATGGTCAGTAAAAGGTTTCTTTCCTTAAATCAATCTTTGTTTCTGATGTCGATGATAAAAAGAATGTTTATCAAAGTATACGTTAAATTTTTGGTGGAGAATATCCCCACCTCTATTTCACCTACTGAAAACTGATTGAATAAAGTCTAGAAGTTTGGTTTCAATCAAACATTCAAGACCATGATACATGAGCAATCAGAACATAGGATGATGGGGCCATTTGGTCCAGGACTCGAGGAAGTCAATAACTTTTTTACTGCAAATGATTTTCCAGCCGAAGAAGGAGAGGTTTTCTTCTATTATTATCAGGCAATGGATTGGAGAAATGAAAATGGGGTTCCAGTGAGAGATTGGAGAACCGCGGCCAGCGACTGGTTATTTAATCTGGATCATTAGATTTTAAATGTTGGGGTGGAGATGCTTTTATTCGTCTGCAAAAAAGCCCTGTAAGGGAAAGAACTGCGCTTTGGTGCAGTCAGCAAGATGTAGGATTGTCTACGCCAATCCTTTTTAAGTCGCTCCGAAGTCGCTTTTTTTTAGAGAACAATTCATTTGAAACTTTCTTTCCAATGAGAAACTATTCCAAGAGAAAATCAAAGTATCCGCATCGCATTGAAGGCAGAATATTTGAATCCAGGTATACTTATCTTGTGGGTTTGGTGGCTCAATCCAAGGGCTTGACCATGAGTGAAGTCATCCGGAATATCCTTGAAAATAAGCCTGTCAAGCTACGGTATCAAAAACAGAAGATCCCTATTATATCCTATTTGTTCTACCGCCAATTTAACCTGACCCCATCAGTCGAGGCTATAGCTTAAGATATAAAGCCAGCGCTCTTGCAGTTGCTTATTTATACCGTTTCCTCTTGCAGGTAGTGCTGCCGTTAGGAATACAGAAACATCAAAACAGAGTTCCTTATCTGAAAAATACTTTTTAAACGATTTATCTCCGCTTCCTTTTATATGAATAGAATCACCCAAAAAGAATAGTACATGGAGATCTTTATTGATAGGCTTTTTAGAGTTAATCCACATGTCAACATTTGATTTATAACTTACGATGAATGATTATGGCTCTAATCATAACCAATTCTTAACATGATTATCTGCACATACGGGGAGTGGCTGTAATAACTTTACTTCAAATAAAAGTGCATGAAATCGATTCTTAATGAACAGCAGCTTCTTCGTGAAATTCAAGATGAGGACGATAACACATCGTTTAAATTGTTGTTTGATTCCTATTGGGAAATGCTTTTTCTGCTTGCGCTCAAGAAAACCAAATCGCATGATTTAGCGCAAGATCTGGCTCAGGAAACTTTTATAAATTTTTGGAAGTACAGGAAGCGAATCGGGGAGATACAAAATATTAAAAACTACTTGATTACCATGTTGAAATATCAATTTCTCAAAGGGATAGGTCAGGAGAAAATTGTATTTGATGAATTGGATTCTGTCATACCGAATACTTTTTACTGTGATGCTGCTGATGGTTTTAAGATCATGGAATTTAATGAACTCTATACTTTTTTGATGGACAAAATCGATGAGCTGCCGACTAGAAGTAAGCAGATTTTTTTACAGAATAGATTTGAAAATAAAACCGTCAAAGAGCTGGCTGAGAAATATAGTATAGCGGAGTCTACCGTAAGAAACCACCTGAGTCAGGCGAACTCAAAGATCCAGAGCCAACTGGAAAACAACCTGATGACAGTTGCTATATTATCTATAATTATCTCTTAATTCCTTTATCAATTTGTTATCAATTTGATTTTTTTATTCACGATTCAATAATGGAATTGGAATAGACAGATGCGACGAATCGGGTCTCTTACTTAAGAAGAAAGACTTTATGGATTCACAGAAAATCAAAGAACAGGTAAGAAAGCTTTTTAATCAGGAAGCCAAGGATCAATCGGATATTGACCGATTGAATCATTGGTATCAGTCGCTCAATGAGACAGCCTCAAAGCCTGATGATATTGATCAGATCAGAACGGATTCTTGGGAAAGTATTCTCGATGAGATCCAGTCTTCCGATGGTCAAAAGGAAAAGGTTAGTAAATCAATTTTTGGGAAATGGATATGGAAGGCTGCAATTCTGCTGATGCTTTGTGGAGGAGGATATGGATTATTATCTGTCCTTCCTGATCAGGAAACTGAGACCTTTCTTGCAGCAGGGTTATATACCAATGATATAGGAAAGGTATCCACTTTTTTTCTTCCTGATGGCACTAAGGTTTGGCTTAGCACTGGTTCACAAGTAGAATATGCGGAGGACTTTCCCAAAAATCGTCAAGTGAGATTGTCTGGAGAAGCTTTTTTTGAAGTAGTTCCTAATCCTGATTTTCCTTTTGTGATTACCACAGGTAAGATTTCTACACAGGTACTGGGTACCTCTTTCAATCTCAAGTCTTACGAAAATGCAGGCGTTGAGCTGTCAGTGTATTCTGGTAAAGTGAAATTTTTCAATCAGAAATCTAAGCTTGATTCTGCTGTTCTTCTAAAAGGTGAAAAAGTATCCTGGACTTCTGAAAAAGGCATAAGTGACATTGAATTATTTGATATAGAACAACTTCCTGATTGGAGACAAGGCAAAATATCTTTTGATAATGCCGGGATAGATGTCATACAGTCCACCTTAGAAAGATGGTATAAAGTAGATATAAAGATTGAAGGCAAGGGAAGAAACTGCCATTACAGCGGGGAATTTACACAGGCAAGCTTGGAGCAAATTCTAGAAACGCTGAGCTATGCGCTTAACCTAACCTATAAAATAAATGATACCAATGTAACAATCCATACAAAACCATGTGAATAAAAAAACCGGTGATTACGAAAACCACTGGATCAAAGATCGAATGAATTATCTGACTTATTGGTGTACAATTTTGGCGATGCGGCACCTCCAAGTCTCAACCTTTTATTTATCAAAATTATGAAAAAAAAACTACTACAACTCATGTGGGACACCTCTAAGTGCCTCATGGTAGTCTTGATGATGATCTATTGCCTGAGTGGATTGGCTTTAGCCAATGATACATACGCGCAACATCTTAATCTGACTAAGATTACAATTCAGTCTAAAAGAACTTCAGTTCTGGAGTTTTTTAACCTGGTAGAAAAGCAATCTGACTTTCGGTTTCATTTCAATCCAGAAGTGATAGAAAATAAGCATTTAGTGCTTTCTGGAAATTCTGATCTTGAAACCTTGCTTTACGAAGTAGCTGCACAGACTAAATTGGGCTTCAAGCAAGTCAATGAGTCTATTGCGGTTAGGCCTGCTTTGAAAAAATCCCAAGAAGTTATTGAAGTTAAAATCAAGATCTCAGGTAGAATTTTAGATTCGGAAACTCAAGAACCGATCATGGGAGCAAGCGTATTTATCAATGAAACCAGTCAAGGTACTATTGCTGATTTGGATGGTAATTGGTCTTTGGAGATAGATGATTCTTTGATTGGTAAAGAAATAAAAGCTTCAGCCTTGGGTTATAATCCGGAGGTGATTTCTATTAATGAAGACGGAATGACTTTCTTCCTGATTCCACAGGAGTTGGATGAAGTAGTGGTAGTTGGCTATGGTACTCAGAAGAAAATTAATTTGACTGGAGCTGTATCGCAAATTGGTTCAGAAGCTATTGAGAACAGACCATCTCCTAATCTTACCAGAATGCTTCAGGGAGCACTACCAAACCTAAATATCAAAATGGTGGATGGTAGTCCAACTCGCTCAGCTGCATTTAACATCCGTGGCGCTACCTCTATAGGAGCAGGTGGTGATGCCCTCGTGCTGATTGATGGCGTAGAAGGCGATGCGAATTTGGTTAACCCGAATGACGTAGAAAGTGTAACCATATTGAAGGATGCTTCTTCGGCTGCAGTTTATGGTTCTAGAGCGGCATTTGGCGTAGTGCTTATCACGACGAAAAATCCTGTGAAAGGCAAGACTAACCTAGATCTGAAAATAAGTAGATCTGTCAATGAACGTACCGTAGTTCCCAACTTAGTTACCAACGGATATGAATGGGCGAAAAACTTTGACGAAGCATTTTTTGCTTGGTATGATTACAAGACTCACCCTATTTCCGTCAATGCGAATTTCCCATTCTCTTTGGAGTACTTAGATCGTCTCAAAGCACATAATGATGACCCTTCTTTGCCAAAAACTGAATTCAATGAAGAACTCAACCGATACGAATATTATGGAAATACCGATTGGTTTCAATTACTTCATCGGGACAAAATGCCAGCTTTGGAAGCGTCCCTTTCTGCTTCAGGTGGAAATGATAAAGCCAGGTATTTCATTTCTGGTTTGTATTATCACCAAGACGGCATATTCAGGTACTCTCCTGACAAATTTGATAAATACAATATTCGGGCAAAAGGTGAGGTGGATCTGAAACCTTGGCTTTCCTTGGAAAACAACTTTGATCTAAGTACTTATAAGTATGAATACCCATTGCTAGCCAACGGTGATGCAGGAGTTTGGAGATATATGGCTGTAGGTGGATTTCCTATGGCAATGATGAGCAATCCTGACGGGACTTTCACCCAGCAAGGGGTGAATACAGGAGCCTCATTTGTAGATGGGAGTAGCAAATCTAATCAGTCAAAATTCTATGTGAGAAATACCCCTAGCTTGACTGCTAAGCCTTTTGGAGATTTGTTGACCTTCAAAGCAAATTTTACTTTTGCTAAGACTTTCAATACTGATAAGCGCTTCAATAACTTTATAAATTACAGTAATGCTCCAGCACATACTGCTCGATTTGGCCAAAGTCTTCTTAGACAGCTTTCTGACGAAACTACTTATTGGGGATCCAACATTACAACAGAGCTAAAGAAGACGTACAGCGAGGTACACAACTTTACCTTATTGTTGGGATACAATGTGGAAAGCAATCGCTACCTAAATACCGACTCTCAGCGCGATGGACTACTTGTGCCTTCCAAACCTGATTTCAATTTACTTGATGGCTTGAATTACAATATTTCAGGAGGCGGAAATGAATGGAAATATGTAGGTGCATTCTACCGTCTGAACTATGCATTCAAAGAGAAATATTTGTTAGAATTCAATGGGCGATATGATGGATCATCCAAGTTTCCTAATGACCAGCGATTTGGCTTCTTCCCATCTATGTCTGCAGGGTGGAATATTTCCGAAGAAGGATTTATGGCAGACACCCGAGGATGGTTGGAAAATCTGAAAATCAGAGGTTCCTACGGTACATTAGGAAATGGAAATGTGTCCCCTTACCGCTATATGGAAACCATGTCCGTAGGGAAGACTGGTGTTATCCTACAAGGTGTGCAAAAAGGGTATACTTCCTTGCCTGGTGTTATTCCTACAGGATTAACTTGGGAGAAAGCCACCACGTTAGATATTGGATTGGATGCTTCTTTCTTCCAAGGAAAAATAAATGTGACCTATGATTGGTACAATCGTATCACCACGGATATGTTTACCTATGGACCACCGCTACCAAATGTTTTCGGTGCAACGGAACCCTATGGTAATTATGCTGATCTATCTACCAAAGGCTGGGAGTTTTCCGTTACTTGGAGAGATCAGTTCAATGCTGGTGGCAGTCCTGTGAAGGTTAATTTCACAGGTTCACTTTGGGACAATCAATCTGAAATCACCAAGTTCAATAACCCGGAGAAAATCATCAGTAGCACCTATTATGTAGGAAGTAAAATCGGTGAAATCTGGGGCTATGAGAGCATGGGTTTTTTCGCTTCAGAAGAAGATGTGGCTAATCATGCTGATCAGTCTTTCTTGATAAATTCCAACAATAGACAATGGTTCCGGGGTGATTTGAAGTTTGCCGATACTAATGGAGATGGGGTGATCAATCAAGGAGAAAATACAGTGGATAATCCTGGTGATCGTAGCATAATTGGAAACAATAGCGCACGCTATCAATTTGGTTTTAATTTTTCTGCCAATTGGAAAGGCTTCGGCTTGAGTGCTTTTTTCCAAGGAATTGCTAAGAGAGATTGGTATTTCGCACCTGAAGCAGATCTATTTTATGGCCCTTACAATAGACCCTACGGTTTTCAGCCGAAAATCATGATGAATGACTATTGGACGGAAGAAAATCCCGACGCTTATTGGCCAAGACTTCGAGGCTATACCGCTCTGGGTACCAACCGTTCCTTGGGCGCAGCTCAGACAGGCTATTTACAAAATGCCAGTTATTTGAGACTGAAAAATGTCACACTTGATTACACATTTCCAGCACATTGGATAGAGAAAGCAGGTATGAAAAGCGCCATGATATATGTAAGTGGACAGAATATCCTGACATTCTCGGGTCTGTATAAACACACGGACAATTTTGATCCAGAAATCATCGAAAATCCTTCTGGCGGAATGACGAATAGCCATGGACAAGGTGATGCTTACCCAATGCTAAAAACCTATACGGTCGGCTTGAATCTTTCTTTCTAATTATTGAATCTATTTGATTATGAAAAAATCATTGATAATACTATCAGCGACTATACTTTCCATTATGTCGTTCAGCTCTTGTGACGAATTTCTCGATACTGAGCCTTTTGATAAGCTAGTTCCAAACACCTTTTTTCAAACTGAAAAAGATCTGGAACTCTATACCAACTCTTTCTACCAGCGAATGATCCCTGGTGGATTGGAAGTCGTACAAAGTGACGAATTGGGAGAATTTACGTCCAAAAATCAAAGCCCTACTTTCATTGCAGGATCTTATTCTTCCGTTAATGAAGGCGCTTGGAACTGGACAGACTTAAGAAATATAAATTACTTTCTAGAAAACTATAACAAAGAGCAAATCCCTGAAGAAGCCAGAAACCATTATGCTGGTATTGCGCGTTTCTTCCGAGCTTGGTTTTATTTTGATAAAGTAAAGCGTTATGGAGATGTGCCTTGGTATGACAAAACCCTAGCAACAGATGATGCTAACTTGTTTAAAGGCAGAGATTCTCGAGAACTAGTAATGGATAAGGTGATGGCTGACCTCAATTTTGCAATGGAAAATATACGGGATACTAAGGACAACAGCGCATCGATGATTACCAGACAAATAGCTTTGGCTTTCAAATCTCGCGTAGCCCTATTTGAAGGAACCTATCGCAAGTATCATACTGAATTGGGATTAGCTGGATCTGATGAAATGTTGAAGGAAGCTGCGGATGCAGCGAGAATGGTAATGGACGCTGGCCGTTATAGCTTGTATAATAACGGCACTCCGGAGTCTGACTATCGTAACTTATTTATTTCTGAGAATCCAATCAGCCAAGAAGTAATGCTCGCTGTGGTGTATAATAATTCACTTAGGAGATGGCATAATATTACCTGGAAGTTTAATTCTGCTACCTATGGTGCACGATGGGGTTTGAATAAGCAGTTTATCAATACTTATCTGATGACAGACGGTTCCCGCTTTACAGAACAGGCTGGTTTTGACGAGAAAGTATTTGTGGAAGAGATGGAAAATAGAGATCACCGATTGGAACAGACTGTACGTTCTTTAGGCTATACACGCAGTGACGGAAGTGCGGCTCCTCCGAATTTCGGATATACCTATACAGGCTATCATATTTTGAAATTCAGTTTGGATGACAAGCGTTACGATGGGATAAGTGAAGCATACAATTCAATTCCCTTAATCAGATATGCAGAGGTGTTATTGAATTATGCCGAGGCAAAAGCTGAACTGGGTGAATTTGATGTGTCAGTATGGATGGAAACTATTGCACCATTAAGAGAAAGGGCAGGAGTAGATCCCGCAATTCCTTCTATGGCTGATTCTTATCTTCAAACCGTATATTTTCCAGAAATATCCGATAAATACTTATTGGAAGTTAGAAGAGAACGTGGGATTGAACTTTGCTATGAAGGGTTGCGATATGATGACCTTATGCGTTGGAAGAAAGGTGATTTGGTAGAAATGTCCTGGAAAGGAATCTATGTTCCTTCTTTGGATACCCCTATGGATTTGGATGGGAACGGTACTCCTGATGTATCCTTTGTGCAAACTGTTCCTGCGACGAAAGTTCCTGGTGTGATTTATTTTGTACTAGACGGAAACGCCTCTAAACTTTCAGAAGGAACCAAAGGTCATTTGATTTGGAGAGATGATGAGGATAGGGAATTCCCTGATAAAAAGTACCTGCATCCTATCTCTAACACTGATATCGTATTGAATCCAGAACTAGCGCAAAATCCAGGATGGGATTGATCCGTCATATCCAAGAATCGATGAAACTGAAACTTAGAATTTCACTACTGATGACGCTCGTCATCAGTAGTGTTTCCTATGCTCAAGAGAGCAAGGTGATTATACCGGATATCCCTGGATATTATACACTTAAAGGGGATTTTCACATGCACACCGTGTTTTCTGATGGGCACGTATGGCCTACATTTCGTGTGAATGAAGCCCTAAGGGATGATCTCGATGTGATTTCTCTGACAGAACATATAGATTATGAGGGATTTCCGGATATCATTGACCAAGACTATAATAAGTCTTATGAAATCGCATCAAAAGCTGCTACTAACAAAGGATTGATCATTATCAAAGGAGTGGAAATATCTCCACGGGTAGCTCCCTATCATCACAATGCCTTGTTTTTGGAGGATGCCAATATTCTGCCAACGGAGTACATGAAAAGTGGCAAAGCTGAATTTGTGATGAAAGACAGCATAACTCATGATCAGCTGATGGGGCCATTTCTGGCAGTGAAGAAGCAAAATGCTTTTGTATCATATAATCATCCGAGCTGGGGTTGGTGGGATACTAAAGACACGGTTTTGTTCACCTCATTTCATCAGGAATTATTGGACGCTGAGATTCTCAAGGGCGTAGAGGTGGTCAATTCTGGTAATTACAATGTGATTGCACACAGAATGGCTCTAGAGCATGATCTGACAATGCTGTGTAATACGGATGAGCATTACGATAATCATCCCAGGTATAAGGATACGCATCGCCCTATGACACTGGTTTTTGTAAGGGAAAGGTCAGCACAAGGAGTAGAGGAAGCGTTGTTTAACAAGAGAACAGCACTATATTTTGGGGATTATGTGATCGCCAGACAGCCGGAAGCTGAAGCGCTATTTAAATCTTCTGTGAAAGTTACTATTGAGCGAAAATTGAGAAAAGCAGAACCTTTGTTGATTGTAAACTTTGTAAATAACTCGGATATTCCTTTTGAAACTAAGATGAAAGCTGAATATGATATAGAAGGATATCCTATGGGGCAGGTAGTGATACCCCCTCATGATACTACTCAAGTGATTCTGAAAGCGATCTGGAAATATCCAGCCAAAACTACAATTAGGGTGACCGTAGAGAATATTCTGGTCACTCCTGAATCTGGTTTGGAAACCGAATTCCTGCTTTTTACTGAAGAAATTAATTAGCGTGAAACTGCATCTGATGAGGTTTAAAATTTATTTCATTGTGGTTTGTCTTCTTTTTCTGAAAACACAGGAGACTAGCGCTCAGTCACTCAAAGTTATGTCTTACAATATTCATCATGGGGCTGATCAGAATGAAGTGAATACACTCGAAAAAATGGGTGAGTTTATCCTGAATTCAAATGCTGATCTGGTAGGCTTGCAGGAAGTGGACAGCGTTTGTAATAGATCTGGTAAGGTAGATCAGATGAAAGTTCTAGCCGAAATCACAGGAATGCATTACGTATTTCTCAGGCATTTTGAATATGACGGAGGTGCTTATGGGCTGGGTATTTTATCTAAATACCCGATTATCAATCAACAAAATGACAAAATCACTTCTATAAAGAATGGAGAGAAAAAATCTCTAGCACTTCTCTCTGCAAAGATTTTATTACCTGAAGGGAAGGAAATGCGCTTTGCCACCGTTCATTTTGCGCTGGATCAAGCTACACGTTTGATCCAGGCGGGAGAAACCTTAGCTCATCTGGATTCAGATATTCCTGTAGTCCTTACGGGCGATTTCAATGCAGAACCTAGCACTGAAGAAATGGAACTGCTTTCACAGAATTACACCATGGCGGATTCAAATCTTGGTAATACTTTTCCAGTTGTAAATCCACATAAGAAAATTGATTACATCTGGGTCAGTAAGGATTGTTTCTTACAATCTTCCGAAATTCAAATTCCCTTATCTATTACATATTCCGACCACCTTCCTCTTATGTCAGATATTTTACTCACTTGTACCTCCAAGTGATTATCTAATACAAAAACTACTTATGAAAAACTTACGAATTGGACTCTCTATATTTTTAATTTCTCTTTTTGGTTCCTGTGCTCAAGCTCAGGAGCCCTCAGTCAGTACGGATCGTGATGAGCCAATTGAAAATACGGAAGGGTTTGAATTGAAGGTTCTTAGCTATAATGTTCATCACTGCAATCCGCCAAGTAAACCAGGCTTGATCGATGTGGATGGAATTGCTAAAGTGATTATGGATTCCAACACTGATTTGGTGGGTTTGCAGGAAATAGATGTGAACAACGAGCGCTCGGGAATGCATCTGGATCAGGCCAAAAAGCTGGCTGAACTTACTGAAATGCATTTCTATTTTTCCAAAGGGATCGATTATAAGGGGGGAGAATATGGCACGGCGATTTTAAGTAAATATCAAATTTCGCAGATGGAGACAATTCGGTTGCCTGAAGAAACCGGATCAGAGAGACGTACACTTTCTGTACTTACGGTAGATTTGCCTAACGGCAAGAAGGTGAGATTCGCAAATACACACTTGGATTTTACAAGTGATGCAAATGCCCTTACACAAGCAAAAGCAATTACGACCTATTTTGAAGATGAGGAGTTACCAGTCGTATTAGTCGGGGATTTTAATGTAGAAGCATCGAGTCAGACAATGGCTCATTTGGATAAGACTTTTGACAGAACATGTGAGCAAGGTTGTCCACCTACTATTCCTGTGGTCAATCCTCGAAAGGCAATTGACTTTATTCTGTATTCACCTGATTTTGGAATTCAAACCATGTTTCATGAGGTCATTCAGGAGCATTATGCTTCGGATCATTTACCTGTTTTGGCGAAGCTGAAATTTAGAGATTGAAAATGTGAAATAACCAATCCATACGAGCAGTGACTTATCACCCAATAGCTTGACACAAATCTAAAGTTTTGCAAGGCGAAAATTCTAAACAGATAATTACTAAGTTATGTATTCACTCATCAAGTTTTTAGAAAGACCATTGTAGATTATTCTTATTTTTTCTATTCCTTCTTACGCCAATTTAGCCTGATCCCATCACACGAGGCAAGAGACTACGGCATAAAGCCCTCCCTCTTGCCTTGGCTGGTTTATTCCGTTTCCTCTTGCACTTAGTGCCGGTCTCAGGCTGGTACAGCTTCATAAGTATTTGTCAAACCAAAACACAAAAGCTATGAAGACTGAAACAAAAAAATCATCAAAGACATCTTCTCAAACATCTACAAAAAGAAGCAGGCGAAATGCCTTTCGAAGTGAGAGGAGCAACTCGCAAAGAACAAATGGATCATCCGATATCTATGAGAAGTTTACCGATCTGATTATTGAAAAACTGGAGCAGGGTATAATTCCTTGGAGACAGCCTTGGAGTGATTATGGTATGCCAGCCAATTACTTAACCAAAAAGCCCTACAGATGAATCAACCTTTGGATACTCTTGGCTATGAGACATGAATATCCGTATTACCTCACTTTCAATCAAAAAAGGGATCTGGGAGGGAAAGTGATGAAAGGAGCTAAGGCAATGCCTATATGCTACTGGAACTTTGTTTACAGAGAAAAAGCCGCTGGGTAACTTATTCCTAAAGATCTAATCGCTGTTTATCCAAAAGAAATGGTTTCCAAACAGGGGTTTTTGAAAGAGTAAAAGGTGTTTCCAATCGAGCAGATTGAAGGGATTGAATGGAAATTTCCTGTACTGGATCCTGATGCAGAGTTGAAACCCATTGTGCAATGTGAGAAACTGGTCAGTGAAATGATTTTTTCTCCCACCATCGTTCACAAAGGCACTTTAGCTTTCTATAGAACGGATCTGGATCTTATCAACGTGCAGCAAAAGCATCTGTTTAAAAACATAGAATTCTATTACAGTCTATTTTTCCATGAGTTGGTAATTTATGCTGATATCGGCATAAGGTACATTCAACAGGACATAGTAAAAGACTCGCCTGAGAAGGAATTACGGGAAGCCATAATTTTGATACGGAAGCCTACAGTAAAGAAGAACTGATTGCCGAAATGGGTGCCGGATACCTCAATAACCTAACAGGTATCCTGGATAAAAATCTTTTGGAAAATACTGCCGCATACATACAAACCTGACTTGCAGAACTCCGAAATGATAAACATCTATTGATACAAGCTGCTGGTAAAGCTCAAAAGGCAGTGGATTAAATTCTCATGGACTGTCCGTTCTAACCAAGAGGGGAGAGATCCCCTTTTTTGGTCACGTTTCTTATGAAGCGTTCCCAGCATCCTCTTCGTAGCTATTTTTTTTTAACCTGTTAATTATAACTATTATGCTTTATTTGTGATCCGTACCAATTCTATGGTGCCCTCATAACTGGCACTCAGCGTGGTTTCAAGTAATCTTATTTTTGGAACGCCTGTAAAAAGATTTTTTCCAGCTCCACATCACGTATTTTGAGATAGCTCGACTTTTAAAGGTCAATTCTCTACAGTGCGGTAATCTTCCGCCTGGAGAAATAAATGGGATTCTTTATAAACTGAGCTTATCTAATAAGCTGAAAAACAATAGACAGTATTTTTTTTGCAGTGTATTTAGGTTTTACAAGAAATGCTAGGTAACAATTAGATTAGAACCAATTAGATTGTATAACTAAATTCTAATTAAAAGGGAGATGGCATGCAAGTTGAAACTTATCAAATGTATGAAAGACTTTAAAAGCCCAAAAAAAAATGTAAGCTTACTAAATAAGCAGAATATAATCTCCACCTCAGAAGCAGTCTCTGGACACCCAAATTCTAACCTTTCTGCTGAGAATTTCTTCGCTCAGTCATCTGTATATAATGACAGATTTGTCCTGTCAGGAGGTCGTCCTTCACCTTTATTAAATGCCCTATTTGGAGTTTCAGGGGTGTTTTCTGTGGAGGGCACAAAAACCCAAAGAAATTTCGAAAGGCAAAATAAAGGAAACACAGTTCCAAAATTTGAATTTCTATAGGTGCAGAACTAGCCAAGGTAAGCCAAAAAGGAGATTACGGAAGTAAGATTTATGTCATTTTAAGTGGTGATGAACTGGAGAAAGGAGATGTTTGGGAGGCTGCTAATTTTGCTAGCTTCCACAGGTTGGGTAATTTGATTGCCATATTGGATATACACCATCTTTCACAGAATGAAGAATCAATATACAATCATCAGTCTGATGAGTATGAGAAACGGTTTAAAGCTTTTGGGTTTGAAGCAATTACCATTGATGGACATGATTTAAACGAATTAGATACCGCATTACATATAGCCCATCAAAGTACATACAAGCCTGTAGCTATTATTGTCAACACCTTGATATTTAAAGAAATTTTCTGTGAGGAAGGTAGAGTTGGATGGCAGGACAAAGTGCCAAATGCTAATCAGCTAAGTCAGGCACTTAATTGAATTGGGAGAGTTAGTGATTTTACCCACCGTTAATTCTGCCGCCTAGAGAACATCAAGCTTCCTACCTTCAATTACTACTGGTACCGAAAACCCTTGTCCACCACATCAGGCTTTATCGAAGTAACGGACCCTGTGCATCCCGGTGGACTAGAGGTAACTGTTAAAAATGCTTGACCTATTTTCGATTTGTTGAGCTTTAAATGTTTATTTCCGGCAGATCTTCCAATAGGTTATGCAGGTAACCCATTCCGATGGCAACCAGGCTAGGTTCCCCACTTTCTGAAAGTGAAACTTTTACATTCACTTCTTTCTTGTCTTCTAAAATATAAAATTCCCATACCCCCTCATTGATTCCATCAATTGCTTTATGAGAAGAAATAATCCAGCGTTCCCCGGTATTGTTTATCCCACCAACTTGAGAAATACTAAATGAATCGGTAAGTTTAGTTTCTCTTTCTATAAAATGGATTCGTAGTCTGGTCATTCTAGGGTTTATTCGGAAGATGAAGTCAGTGGTGGTAAGAGGATTCTCAACGTGCACTAGCTCTTGACTTCAATTAAGATAGTACTAGAACAACTCAAGGTAGGTTTTGTCCACTCCTGAAATCTTGAAATTAATTTTTTAATTAAATCATTCCTTACTAGCTGCTCTTATAATTATGGCAAGGAATAGTACGTAATGGAAAAGCTAAATGCTAATCAGATTGTAAATTTAGTTTGATCCCTAGTTATTCTAGGGATTAATGGAAGAGGAGGCGATTTCCAGTGTCTAAATCTTCAATACCTTCTCTCAAATAAACCTAATTTCCCTCGACACGATCAACCACCATCACATCATTTTACAATGTACTCAGGGCAAGTTCCCAATCCTGATCATCAGTGAAGTAATCTTCAAATCTCAAAACAAAAATTTCGCCTAATTCAGGAATTTGAACTGATGAATCCACCATCAAGCTAACTTCCGGAGTAGTTGGTATTTCAATGGTTTTGGTGTTTTCTATAAGGTGAATATCTAGTTTTTTTTAACCGAATGGATTATTCCTTTAGTCAAGAAAGCCGTGAAAAAAAAAGTATGTGGAATTCATGTTTCTTTTCACTTAGCCATCGATTGGACGGGATATTATTTGTAGGTAATTAATTAAATTGATTTCGGGATTTTCAATTTCCCGCAATGAACAAGCCTATTGCATATTTCAGTATATCTGCAGAATTAATGACCTTCACTGTAGCACTTCCTATTTTGATAATACTAGGTAATGCAAGTGAGGACTCATTTGTATACCCGAAGCAGAAGTACGAAGGACTGCTCGTGGAAAGAGTAGATCAAATTGAAGTTTATGATCTAGCTTACAATTATTGTTTATATAAAAGCGTCTTGCCGGGGTCAACCTTTAGTAGATTGGAATTGCTTTGGATTAAGGATTATACTTCATCAAAAATCCGCATGGCCAACAACCCATTTCCAACAGCTCCTCCCGCCCGAATTGCCGATGCTATGAAAACTGTCTCCGCAATTTCTTCTTTGGTAGCCCCTGCTTTCTTAGCATTCTGAATGTGAGATTCCATACAGTAGGCACATTGGGTAGTAAGCGCAACAGCTATAGACATGAGCTCCCTGTATTTCACAGGAATAACCCCGTCAGATCGTTCTGCTGTGTGCTTCAGATTCATAAATGCTGCAGATTCTTTCGGTGCTGAATTGAGCAATTCATTCGTGTATTTCCTGTCTTTGGGGTTTTGGTACTCTTTCATATTATGAAATATTGGATTAGTGTCTACTGAATTCTAAATAGAAAATAGAAAAAAATAAGGATGATTTGGGGCTTTTTTTTTTTAAACAGTAATTAAATACTGCCCCCCTAAGTTTAGCTTTTTACTGAAAAAGGAATTAAACTATCAAACTTGTAATTCTTTCTTCAGGGGAATAATTACACATAACAATAGATCGGATAAGGTTGCTCTTTAATACCAACCAATTCCTATAAATACCATTCAATTTCAAAGATTGAATTTTTTATAAATATTTGATTATTACCTATGTGCGCCCTCTTATACTCGGTTTGTGGAAAATTTGTCTTATAAAAATAGGCTACTAGTAGATTTGTTTTTGCTTAGATGGGTTTAAAGCATGATTAGTATCATTGGCAAGGAATTTGATCATTTTAAAGGTCTATGAAAATTTAGTAAATTAAACTTCATTTTTTATGACCTCGACTTATTCTCCAGATTCTGTACTATGGTTTCCTTTGGGGATGAAAGAGAAAGTTCAAAAGGAGATTTCATCGTTAGAAAGAAAAAGAATAGTGTCGTTGCGGGTGGGGATAAATTGTTTGGTTTTTAATACAAAGGAAGGTGCACTTTGGTATGATTGGTTGATGTCAGTTTTGAGCAAGAAGTTTGATCTTGAACCCTGTTTCGATAAATACTACCTGCATCTACCTTCAAAAGAAACTTCGCAAAACAATTCCCTACATGAATTAGTTGAGTATTTCATATCCAAGTATGGAAACCAATTTGAACAATTAGAATTGTGGAAAAATCCGCTGGATAAGTTTATTCCTATCACATCTTCTACTAATATCTTCTCTGATGAATTGGTCTTTGCGGCAACTTGGGCCATCTTTTTGAATAAAAAGGTAATTATTGGTGGGATTCAAGCTGGAGATTTTGAGTGGTTGTCATTGTTGATTAATTCAGGGTTTCTCCAGGATGTATCGGCTATTAGATTAGATTCTGAAGGCGATCTGTGGAGTACAAATACAAATTTTTTTGCACAATCTATTAGAAGTATGTTAAAGGAAAAGGATTTTAAAACAGTTGTGTTTTCTAACGCACCGTCTATAATCGTTGAATCCGTTTAGATCTTGCTAAAGCTTTTTCAGAAAAATAAAGAGATCAAGATAAGCAGGGCTAATCAGGAGTCCGAACCTGGTGAGAATAATTGTTCTAACCTGATTACTACTTTGAGAATAGTGATCAGATAGGTGTCCATACTACTAAGTTAAAATTGAAACGTTAGGTGCTCAAACTTAAATTACCAGATAACTTAAGACCTAAAGCGGATAAGGGATGGTTTCTACCCGTTATTCTAAAAGCGGCCAAAAGGAGAACGATGTAGGTTTTTGCTTTAGAGAAAGAATAGTTGAAAAAAGGAACCAACGTGACCAGAATTACTTTTCTATAAGTATCTAGAATGTAGATTTAAAGAAAATTGACAATCTAATTCCTTCCGTAGTTTTACTGATAATTTATCACTATTCATAAATGAACACTCATCCAATTCTTGGTTTTGATGATCCAATTGATTCATGGACACATTTAATAGGAGTACTAGGTGTGATTATTCTACTTTTCTTTCTTTTTAAAAAGGGCGGGTTGGGAAGAAAACATCCACTTCCCATTTTAATTTATGGTTTCGCTTCTATTTTCCTACTATCTATGAGCGGAACCTATCATTTATTGGAAAGGGATACGACTGCTCGGTATGTATTGAGAATACTTGATCACGCGGGTATATTCTTGTTGATTTCAGGCACCTTAATAGCTATTCACGTCACTCTATTTTCAGGTTTTATGAAATGGGGCATTACTATCATTACTTCTGTAATCGCCATTGTTGGAATTACATTTGGATCAATATATTTTAATGAACTTCCCGATTATATGACTCATACCGTTTTTCTTGCATTTGGATGGCTTGGTATGGTTTCAGTGATTGGTATTTGGAAATTAAAGAAAGATATATCATTCAAGTACTTGTTGTATGGTGGTCTTGCTTACACGATAGGCGCAATACTAGATTGGATGAAGTATCCGGTTCTGATCCCTGGAATACTTGGCCCCCATGAGTTATTTCATGTTGCTGTGCTGATAGGCGTTGGGTTCCACTGGGTTTTCATCCTTCAGTCGCTTCGAACAGTTTATAGCGACAATCAGAAAGAGGTGAAAGCATAATTTTACATACACTCACAATGTCGTAAAATTTATTTTAGGATGGTGGGTGACATAAAATGAAACGTACATAAAACGGATTTGCGATAATGTCTCGTCCTGAAATATCGATACATAAAATGAAACTTATAGCAAACGAGAAAGACTATCAGCTGTTTCTTTAAGCATTGTAAAGCCCACTTAAAATTCTCTAGCAGACCTCTTTAGATTTTTTTATTTTTTCTATTCCTTCTTACGCCAATTTAGCCTGATCCCATCACACGAGGCAAGAGACTACGGCATAAAGCCAGCGCTCTTGCGGTTGCTTTTTTATTCCGTTTCCTCTTGCACTTAGTGCCGGACTCAGGCTGGAGCAGCTTCATAAGTATTTGTCAAACTAAAACACAAAAGCTATGAAGACTGAAGCAAAAACATCTTCTCAAACATCTACAAAAAGAAGCAGGCGAAATGCCTTTCGAAGTGAGAGGAGCAACTCGCAAAGAACAAATGGATCATCAGATATCTATGAGAAGTTCACAGATCTGATAATAGAGAAACTGCAGCAGGGAGTTATTCCCTGGAAGCAACCTAGGCACAAGATGGGATTGCCAGCAAATTACCTGACCAAGAAACCCTACAAAGGCATCAATCTCTGGTTGTTAATATCCTGCAGACATCAGTATCCGTATTACCTAACTTTTAAACAGGCCAACTCGCTGGGAGGTAAAATAAAGAAAGGAGCAAAGGCACTTCCGATCTGCTACTGGAATTTCGCTTTCCGAGACAAGAAGACTGGAAAGGTGATTCCTCAAGATAGGATTGCAGAATATGATCTGAAATTGGTGAGTAGATCTGGATTTCTCAAAGAGTTTAAGGTATTTCCCATAGAGCAGTTAGATGGGATAGAATGGGAGTTTCCAGAGTTGTCAACAATCGAGTCTCTGCCGGTAAATGAGCATTGCCGTAAGATCTATGAGGACATGGTAAGACCGCCGGAATTGATTCATAAGGGATCATCAGCTTATTATAGGACGGATCTCGATCAAATCACCTTGCCGGAAAGAACCTTGTTTCCATCAAGTGAAGACTACTATGGAGTGCTTTATCATGAGCTGGTGCATTCGACTGGACATAACTCGAGACTGGATCGGGTTGGTGTTTCAGACCCACAAGAATTTGCATCCGAAGAATATAGCAAAGAAGAACTGATTGCTGAAATGGGCGCAGGGTACCTGAATAATTATACAGGGATCTTGGATAAGAATTTACTGGAAAACTCAGTAGCCTATATCCAAAACTGGTTAAACGAACTAAGAAATGACAAGCACCTTCTGATCGAGGCTGCAAGTAAAGCGCAGA
>Ga0307487_1000082_pt1 | contig 76181 bp, 71 predicted proteins | sample CBIW12metaG_FD_203665 | JGI IMG/M metagenome (GOLD analysis project Ga0307487, IMG submission 203665) | Sea-ice brine microbial communities from Beaufort Sea near Barrow, Alaska, United States - CBIW 1.2 | ecosystem: Environmental > Aquatic > Marine > Coastal | place: USA: Alaska | collected... | reverse complement strand
TAAACTTATACTGTGACAGTCGGGGCAGCTGATATCTATTTGTGTCTTCATAACCTCAAATATATCATCTTGCTTCGGCTGTCACCCCTCCTTTAATTCCTCAGCATACTTTCTGATACACCACCAAAAAATGAACCTGTCCACTCCAAGGGAAAAGTAATAAAAACCCGCAAAACCTTTCGGTTATGCGGGTTTTCTTTAGCTATATTCTATAAAGTTTTATCAAGAAAGATTCTTAATGAAACCCTGTTAATATAAGATGTTTATAACAAGTATAAATCTACTTTATCTCTTTTTCCATGTCTGGCTGCGTGAGAATGGGCCTATATAACCTTTTAGGTCTAAAGTGTTGCCGCTCAAGTTCGCAGTCATACGATAGGTTTTATCTTTTGCAGGATCAGTGATAGTACCACCACTATATTTGCCACCACCGTCAGACTTAAGATTAGCAATAATAGTTCTACCAACATGCTTCTGACCTTTCGGTGAAACAGTGCTGATAAGCTTACCAGTTAATACACCATTATATTCTGTGATTTTGACCACACCTTTTGGCTGGCCATCATCAAAAGTCTGCCAAGTAGTATTGGCTAATGGATCAGCAGCAAATGCTAGACTCGCTAAGCTAATACCGGTAACTGCTAACGTAGTTTTTGTGAATAATTTCATAAATCGACTCCCTTCGTACAATGATTATTAAAAACATTATGTCCCTAAACTTATCCTTTGCTATAGGTTATGCAGTACTAAATTGATAACTTAAGCAACATAAGTGATGTCTTAACCCATTATAAGCAAATTTAGAGGTTTGCCTAGTAATTTTTTATAGTTTATTATTTCTATAAAAACATAACTATATCAAATAGTTACAAAAATGGATTGTCTATATTTTTATCTGACCGGTCACTATTATCTTTTGACTCGGGCTCATTTTTGCTATATTGAGCACCTTCTTCAAAAGCTTGCAAAATTTTCCCCGTAAGCGCGTGCAATTGCTGCGCTTGCTTATGTCCTAGAGCATCGAAATGCAAATCAATATCACCATAAATGATGATTTTGTCTTTTTGGTTTTCAACTACTAACTCACCAATTTGCATGCTTTGATGGTTATTAGCAAAAGGTTCAATCATTAGGCTCTCCTGTTTATTAACAGTGTGGTGCTTTATTTTCTAATGCTATAGTCAATGCTAAATAAAAGCGATACATAGATAAATGCGTGCCTATTTAATGGCTATTAAGCTTGCAACTGCACCATTAGCCAATCAATTATGGCCCATAAAAACAGCACCCAGGTTGGCTCTTCATTGGGCATTTCTGGTTGATCTATATCATCGCCTGCTTTTAGCGGTAGTGCCATTGCTTGCGTTTTGGTCTGACGATCAAGCACCGGTAACACATCAATGCCCGTCTGCTCCGCTAACTCATCCACACTGATGACGTCTATGCGCTCCGACTCGTCGTTGGGGGCGTAATACACGCCAGCTTGATTAATGGCAGGAATATAGACCGCCTTAAAAAAATGACTAGGAACCAATACATGACCGGCAAGCTGTGTGGTTTTTTTATTGGTAAACGCCACCCCAGTGACGGTATAGACCTCGCCATATTGCTGGGTTAAATAGCGAGTAGCGGACTCAATATTACGCCAAATATAACGGTTATTACGCGGTGACTGTGGCGCTATATTAGCCAGACTAAAGCTGTCGTATTGTTGGCTGCGATTGGCCATATCAGCATTGGGTGCTAGATGCCCACGGTCATAACCAGAGCCTGAATAATCAGATAATTTAGCTCGATCTGAATCTGGCAGTCGACTTTCTTCATGAAAACTGTCATCGCGGTCGATTTCTCTGGCCTGTTGCAAGCGCTGGCGCGTCAAATACTCTGCTGACCATAGCGGTGTACGCGATACAGCAGAATACATGACTGCAAAGCCGTCAAAGCACAACGACTGGGTATCTTTACTAAGCTTAATATTAGTAAATTCAGGATACACGCCACCATAAAATGACTCGCTACACTGAGTCAAATCATCAGCCTGTGCGGGTACTATACCTAGCATAATCATGATAGCTATGACTAACGTTATCATACTGCTTTTAAGACTATCACAACCCATCACTCTACGTTTAATCATCATCTAATCATTTATGCCTGCTCATAACAATACGCTATCCTAGCAGGCGTCCGCAAATAAAGGAAGATAAGCCATCACGCTACTGAAAATTTTGAGCAAGACAAAGGGTTTTTACCAGTGACATTTTAAATCTTATCCGCTATACTAGGCCGTCTAAAATAATCAGGCAGCCGATTAGCATCTTCTGATGATATCGTATATAACTGTCTGCTGAACGTCAAAAACGGTGAAGTGGGTGAGTGGCTGAAACCGCACGCCTGGAAAGTGTGTATACGTTCATAGCGTATCGAGGGTTCGAATCCCTCCTTCATCGCCAATCTTATAAAATGCTAGTTTTCCCACCTTGTACCAAACCCTCCCATATACCAATGAAACCCTTTATAAATAACGCGTCTAGCGTTTTTTTTATGTCTACTATTTTCCCAACCTCTCCGAACATGACCCACCTATCCCGCGGCTTGTGTTGGTCTATTCGTTGGTCTATTATTCATATACACCTTAATTAGACCACCATTCGATCTAGATTTATATGCCTTAGACCAACATAATTGCCTTAACGCTTTAAACATATAGCTCGTAGGTATGAGGAATAGACCAACATGTTAAGTGATAGCAAAATCCGCAAGCTTAAACCAAGTGAGAAGTGTACGCCTTTGCGGCCTGACAAACATAGTGACCAGTATGGATTACAACTTCTTGTGCGTAGCTCAGGCACGCGAACGTGGATAAGCGCTTACCGCTTTAATGGTAAGCAGAAACGTATGACCCTTGGTACTTATCCCATCATGTCGCTGTCTGAGGCAAGACAAGCGAATACTGATATCAAGATGCTGCTAGCTAAAGGCATGAATCCAAAAGATAAAAAGCGTCAAGACAAGCTTGCAAATGAACAAGCTAAAATGTTCAATGATTACGCGCTTGAATGGTTAGAAGAACGCAAGCACAATGTTAAGCATCGCACTTATCATCAAGATTGTAATCGTATGAAAAAAGATGTCATTCCAAGCTTCAACAGTATTGCTTTGAAAGACGTCACATTCGATGATTGCAAGTCTATGGCAGATAAGATCGAAAGCCGAACCACTGCTAAGGGGTTACCACCGAGAGATGTTACTAGACGTACTATTGATCTAGTAGCAAATGTCCTTAAAAGAGCTAAAACCGAACGCTTGATAAACACCAATCCGGTAGATGACTTAAAGGTTTTGTACCCTAAAGCTAAAACTCAGCACATGAAGCATGTTGAACTTGATGAGTTGCCCAAGCTTTTGCAAGACATTGAAAGTTATCACGGTCACGATCAAACTCGGTTAGGTATGAAATTTCTAGCCTATTCGTTCTGCCGCACGATTGAGCTTAGAATGATGAAGTGGGAACATATAGACTTTACCAATCGCTTATGGCGCGTAGACATTGAGAACCTCAAGATTGCACGTAAACATGTAGTTCCTCTATCTAGTCAAATGCTTGAAATTCTTGAAGAAATGAAGCTCATAACAGGTCAATACGATTATGTTTTTTTTCACACTGGTACTCGTAAACCTTATAGTGAAGAATTCATCAACAATGCTTTAGACATTCTTGGCTATGCTGGTAAGCAGACTGGACACGGCTTCCGTCATATTGCCTCTACTAACCTTAATGAGCTTGGGTACATGGGTGATGCTATTGAGAAGCAGATGGCTCATGATAAGAAGAGTAGCATTCGCGCGGTCTATAACCACGCACAGCACTTAGAAGAGCGTCGTAAGATTATGCAAGTCTGGGCGGACTTTCTAGACTTACTCAGAGACAAAGGCGAGGTCGTAGACTTCCAAACAGCTCGACAGCAGATTGAGAAAGCACTAAAAAGTAAGCAACCTGAATCATTACAAAATGCTGATAAGCAAGATCTGATTAAAGCATTGCTCAGTCAAGGGCTTACGGTAGATGATTTGCAAGGCTATATTGATAATAGTTAAAACTGTCAGATGCTACAAATAGCCAAAAAAACTAGCGAAGTCTTCCAGCCATCTTGTCCTCAATAAATCTCGAGTTACTCTCAAAAGGGCATTCTTCATCTATAGTCTGCTCGTCACGGCTTTCTTGAGGATAAAATGGATTTACTGTCCCGCTGTTCTGACTCGTTTCAACAGTATCATTTAGTGCGTATTTATCAGTGTGTGTCGTTGAATGACCTAACAGATCGTCACACGTACTATTCGGCTCTTCTTGATCCTCAATCAACGAAGTGACCTCGGACACAGCTTTTTCTTCACTATATTCATTTTGCAAGATGGAGGGCTGCGCTCGTGGTATTTTGTCAAAAGCAGCATCTCGATTAGAAAAAGATGAGTTCAGCTGGATTTCTTGATTTCGTGTCTGATTATAAGCTAATTCAACTAACTCATTCAAAACATCATGCTTTGTCTTGCCACGACTTTTGGCAAGATACCTCAGATTTTTTTATTTTGTTTCGTCAGCTCTAGACCAGTCTCTTTAAGTTTCTTACCTCTATCACGAGAATTTTTCGAGTTACAAGCATCCTTTATTTTCTTTACAAATTCTCCTCTCGTTTGCTCATCATTTTCATCACTTATCTGGGTATGCTTATTGCTACCCCATAATTTTTCAAAATTCCAATAATCAAGAACAGCTAAGATATAATTCAACTTATCGCTTGTTGACTCAAAGCTAATATCTTGGGCGTATTTAAGTGCAAGTACGGTCGGCACCTTATCCTTTATATAATTATATGCATGATCTACGTTTTTACTATCACGTAAAAATGCTACCGTTCTTTTATCTATTTTTGAATTTCTATGATTTTTTCTAGTCTTTTAAAAGACTCTATGCTATCCAATTTTTTTTGCTTGAAAACTGAAGCTATAAAACATACGACATTATTTCTTATAGCTAGGTTTGCATTGTATATTAGATTGTGCACGAATTTGTTGATATCACTCTTATTGTTAATTGAAGGTAGGCTATCTGTAAACCTATTACAAACTATTTTCAACCATAGTGAGGCCCTATCATCTTTGTAAAACCAATTGACATATTGAAAAGGCGTCATGATACGTGGTGTATTCTTCAGAAAAATTTCGATTTCACTTTCACTTCTGTCTAATTTTTCCAGTAATTCGATCAACATATCTTTGTGAAATCCAGATTCTCTAGACACTGGATATTTAAATTTTTCATAACTCATTCTGTAATTATAAATATGCCAATAAGTTTCATATTCATTGCAACCCATAATCAATATTTCTATTTTTGAACGATTATCATTGTTATTTAACTTGGATTGCATTTTTCCCTCTTCATAATTACTTGGGTTGTATCGATAAAAAATATATCAGTATTTCGTCATAAAACCGTCATTTTATCGTTAGTGTAAATATATCCTGTGCCAATAAATATATAATATAAGGCTAGCTAATACCAGACATTTTATGAAAAAGCTATCAGCTAACTCCACCCCAACATAATTTCTAACGCAGACAGCAATCTATCATCAACTCTGATAAAAAATCCCTAAGCATACAAGAAAAAACCTGCTCTCTAGCAGCACATCCTTAGTGGGTTATTTATATTATTACTACTAAGCTTATCGCTTATTTGAGCTAAGCGCCTATCGCTTAGCACTGATCCATCCATCTATCGAATTATAAAAATACAGACTCACCTCACTCTATGAAACTAACTTCATAGGATCACAATCATGTCATGTCTAGTTATTAGCCAATCCCAACTTATCTGTAATGTCGATAGACTGGTTACAGATGTCCTGTCCGACAATATTAATATTAGTAACGTCAGCGTGCAGCTCTCAGCGTTATACCTACCGCTGAGAGCTGATTATGATTCTAGCTTGGATTATTTCCCAACCATTACTACATTTATAGATAGCGCCAATAGAGTAATGTGTAGTAATCCTTCAAAAAAAATGAGGTGGGGCTATTACAATACGAAGGATTTCATTGATAATTTATACGCTTATAAAAATATTATTTTAAAAAACAATATCAAAGTAATTGAGCAAGAGAAAATTAATACAAAAAAATTAAACATTTACATGCGTCAGATGTTGAATCATTATTCAAGATTACTAATTATTCGTGTGGATTTAGGGTATTTAAAAGACACCATTCATCTGGTGTCTATCGAGACCTTTCATAAACATTTGAAAAAACTTAGAGAGCTTATCGGTAAAACAGAAAGCTGCTTTGAAGAATTAGAGGGCAATGTAATTGCTTTAGAACAAGGTCATGATCGTGGTTATCATATTCATTTATTGCTGATGTTTGATGGTTCTAAACGCTGTAAAGATACTCATATAGGACAGCTAGTGGGAGAAAAGTGGCAGAACATTACTGGTGGTCTTGGCAGTTACCACAATTGTAATAACCCGCAGTATAAGCAAAAGCATAAAGATCTTGGCAGATTAGGTATTGGCATGATTTATCGTCGTAACCTAAAAGAGGTGCAGAATGCTGTTAGTGCTTCTTTGTATTTGACACAGCCTGATAAAGAGAATCAACATTTAAGGGTGAAGCTTCGTAAAATGAAAACCTTCACTCATGGTATCTATGAGACTAATAAACGTAGAGGCCTGCCTAAATATCAAAATAATTTCAGATATACAGTATCCCCATGAGATGAGATAAGGAGCCATCGCTTCCTTATCCATCTACCTCTAAACGTTTAATCAAGGTCTGCTAAAAGCAGACCTTTTTTATGCGCCATTATTAAGGAGATACTATGAAACCTATCTGTCCCAACTGTCACTCAGCACACGTCATAGAAAATATAGATACCAGTACGCAAGGTATAGCAGAGGAATTGTTCTCACCAAAGCTACTTGCTGGTATCGGCGCTAGCGTCTGCAAGTACTACAAGATCAACCCCATGATTGGCATAGTTGCAGGTGGTGCTATTGCTACCGTGATTAATCTGTTACAACAAAAGCTTATCCAACCACCACTCATTAAAGCGGCTCTCACACCGCGCTATCTATGCAATACCTGTCAGCATACCTTCAGTATCTGATTTCCTCACTTATCCAAGTACTTATCAAACCACTTATTTTATCGAACCATAAAGGAGTAATACTCATGGCACATTTAATCGAGAGCATGGCATACGTTGATGAAACCCCTTGGCATGGCTTAGGGCAAGAGCTAACCCCAAAGCAGCCTATTGAAGTCTGGGCTAAAGAGGCTGGTATGGATTGGCGTATTGAGTCCTCAGATGTGAGCTACATGGCAACCAATGACAAAGGTCAAAACCTGATCATGCCTTTTGACACCAATAAGGTGCTGTACCGTAGTGATACCTTAGAGCCGTTATCGGTGGTAAGTCAGCGCTATCAAGAAGTACAACCGAGTGAGATCTTAGAGTTTTATCGAGACCTGACCGAGCAAGCTGACTTTGAGTTAGAAACTGCAGGGGTGTTAAAAGGTGGTCGTAAGTTCTGGGCACTCGCTCGTACTGGACAATCAGCGACGCTACGTGGCGGTGATGTCAGTCATGGTTATTTACTATTAGCAACCGCTTGTGATGGCACGCTTGCCACCACGGCACAGTTCACCAATATCCGTGTGGTGTGTAATAATACTTTAGCGATCAGCTTGGCTGATGGTAGCGGCGGTGTGGTGAAAGTTCCACACAGCACTACCTTTGATGCCGAAAAGGTAAAGCAACAATTAGGCGTATCCGTTAATCAATGGAATGAGTTTAACTATGAGATGAAGCAGTTAACCAATAGACGAGTCACTCAAGCAGAAGCGGCTAATTATTTAAACCGTGTGTTTAACGATGTTAAGGACGATGGCTTGATTCTGTTTAATACCGCCAAGAAAGAAAAGGATGCGGTTCCTAATGCTAAAGCCATGAATCAGGTGATGACGATGTTTAACGGTCAAGGTCGCGGTGCTGACCTAGATTCTGCTAAAGATACGGCATATGGCTTACTTTCTGCGATGACTGAATATGTCGATCATGAGCGCCGTGCTATGTCGAGAGATCATCGTTTGGACTCTGCATGGTTTGGCGCAGGCGCTAAACTCAAAGATAAAAGCCTAGACGAAGCGCTACGCTTAATTGCTTAGATACTCTACCTATCTAATGAATCAACCACGCCTTTGTGCGTGGTTTTTTTATGCCGCCAATACCAATCACATTCACAGATCACTAACAATAAACCTAACGAAGGAATTCACTATGAACATGATTGCATTAAACAATACAACCACGACTCAGCTAAGACCTAAACGTTCAACTATTAAAGGTAAAGCATCCCGAACTGCTAAGTCTAAAACCGAGGGCAAATCAGCAGAAGTTACGCTAAAGCAAAATGAAACGGTTGGTAAACCTGCTCAACCAAAGATATCCACCACACCTAAGCGTTTGGTCAGGACTAAGAACTTAAGCCGTGAAGACTGGCTACAAGTACGAAAGCAAGGCATTGGCAGCTCTGATGCCGCCGCTAGCTGTGGTATCCATCCGTATTTGTCGATGCTGGAATTATGGATGATTAAGACAGGACGTATGACCTCAGATATCGATGAGAGCATTGATGGCTACTCACCACTGTACTAGGGCAACACCTTAGAGCCGATGGTCGCTAAGTATTACCAAGAACATACAGGTAATAAAGTGCGGCGCGTCAATGCTGTCTTGCAGCATCCGGATCCTGACAAAGCCTTTATGCTCGCTAACCTAGACTATGTCATCACTGGCAATGACGAGGTACAGATTTTAGAGTGTAAAACCGCTGGTGAACATGGTGCCAAGCTCTGGAAAAATGGTGTGCCTTTGTATGTGACGTGCCAAGTACAGCATCAACTGGCTGTCACGAGTAAACAAGCAGCTCATATTTGCGTGCTGCTGTGTGGACACGAGGCCAAGATATACAAGGTTGAGCGTGATGAGCGTTTAATCGAGTCTATCATCGAGCATTAAGGCAGTTATATCCAACTGCTAAGCCATCAAGTAAGGTTGATCTACGAGAGGATAACGGCGCTAATAAACTGTTTGAGCAATTACTGAGCTACCGTGATTATCTGCAAGAGCTAGAAGAGCGCCATGACCAAGTCAAGCATCAGCTGCAAACGCTGATTTCTGATAACGAAGTAGCCGTATTCGAGAAAGGTGCTATCTCGTGGAAGCGCTCGAAAGACAGTATTGGTCTTGATAACAAGGCTGTCATCAAAGCCCATCCTGAGTTGTTAGCTGAGTTCAGTAAAACAAAGCAAGGCAGCAGACGCTTCGTTGTGCTCAATGACTAAGCCAAAGATCACTCAATCATCAACACCTCAATCAACCAGTCGAAACAAGCGCATAACCGCCCACCTATCACAGGTGGGCTTTTTTATGGCTAAACATAATCTATTAAACACATAAGGAATATCACCATGATTAAAGGTCTAACCATCACCCCACCAGTTTTAGGTCGTATCAGCATCGGACGTGTCATTGTAAAAGATGGCAAACGTCTTCCTGCTAAAGACGATCAATTCACCATTACCAGCCAAGTGCAAAATAAAGATGGCTGGATCAACCATCCACTCGATGAGAAGCTACGCGCAAATAATGACGGTAAGCTGAGACAAATACCTGTACGTATGTTGTTTAACGACCCAGAACTAAACCTACGTGCTGAATATACATTGTTCGATAGACAAACAGGTCGTCCATTGTGCGTGGGGGACGGTGAACAGTGCCAACGTCGAACCAATAACGGTGTCGAGACACTGCCTTGTGCGTCACCTGATCGCTGTCCGTTAGCGCAAGGCGGCGCTTGTAAACCATATGGCCGTCTTTACGTGAATTTATCTGAGGACGATGAACTAGGTACGTTTATCTTTCGCACCACAGGCTTTAATAGCATCCGTACCTTAGCAGCAAGGCTAAGTTACTTTGCTGCGGTGTCGGGCAATAAGCTGTCGTGTTTGCCGTTACAACTCACGCTCAGAGGTAAAAGTACGACGCAGAGCTATCGCACGCCAATTTACTTTGTGGATTTAACGCTACGTGATGGAGTGACTTTAAAGCAAGCGGTACAAGATGCTGGGGCTATTGATAAAGAGCTTAGCGAACATGGCTTTAATCAAGCAGCATTAGAGACAGCAGCAAAGCTTGGCTATGTAAACTCATGCTTCGAGATTGATAGCGATGGTCTACTTGATGTGGTCGAAGAGTTTTATCCAGTAGAGACAGATGATGTTATAGTCAATTCTAAATAAAATCGATACGTTAATAGCCACGTGCTACTGGTATAAATTTTCCTTGCGTGCTGCTAAACAGAGGCTGCGGAAAATTCATACCAGTAGCATTGTAACGGTTTTAAAGTGAACCAACTATAGCAGTAGTCAGCAGGGGAACTATCAGAATGGGTTAGCGACTCATAACGTGAGCAGCATCGAGCAAGGGTTACGGAAAAGTGTGACAGCAGTGAGCTAAAATCATCGGGCTAGAGATGCGGCATAGGAAGGAGCTGATCATTCAGCTCCTTTTTTTATTGCTTTATATAAGGCTAGCTGTTGGACTACATGGGATGCCGTAAAAAAATATGGGACTCCGTAACTGTATGAGAAGAAAGATTCTCATCAACTTACAAAGGAGATAATCATGCAATTCTTAAATGCGAACACACAACAAAACGTATCAACAGCTAGCACTTTACAGATACCTCGCATGCTACCGCTCAAGCAGGTAATGCATTATACAGCGCTTAGCAGTACTACGATTTATGAGATGATCAACGAAAAATCTGATCGTTACGATCCAACATTCCCTGTTCAAGTAAAGCTATCAAAGGGACGTGTAGCATGGGTTGAGAGCGAGGTGGCTGATTGGATCAAAGGTAAAATATCTGCTCGGGTTCACTGATCAAGGATAAAAAATAAGCCGCGTAGTGCGGCTTATTTTTTTGCTGTCTTTAGCCGCACCTAGCTAGGTTTAGCTGCATCTAGCTGCAAGATACCAGACTTGATTCTTAGATATAACTAAACCATCGCGGCGCATTTTCTGTAATAGGTTGCGCACTTTATGTTTGCGCTGTTTGTCATCTAATACTTGCGGTAATTTATTAGTCAGCATCTTATCAAAGTCAGCTAGTCTACCTCGTTCAAACGTCTTGAGATACTCTATAATCAAGCTTTGATAATGCATGTCATCCAAACCACGCATTTGCATATACTCAGCTTGCTGCTCAGTATGCTTGGCAACATCAGCGGCTATGATATAGCTGTTTTTGCGTCCTTCAATCAGTGACTTTTTACGTAGCGCTTCGGCTTCATTTTCAGTGATGGTCTGCCCTTTTTGTACTTTATCAAGCGCTATGATGTCGTGTAATGTGAGATTGTCGACTGTTGCTAGCTGCTTCGCATATTCTTGATCAAGCACTTTACCCGTAAACTTCACGCGCACTCTATTATTTGATAAGTCATAATCTGGCAAAGGAAAAAAGCGCTTGTACTGAATCTAATACATTTTTTTGATGCCACTACCGATGGTGTCCATCATATTTAGACTGACCATGGCATTAACCAAAAATGGATTACGATAGCTCGCTTCAGGCGCATCTTGTAGCAAGACGTTCTCGATGGTCTTAGGAATAAACTCACCACTGTTTTGAAAGATCAGTGTTGAGTCTTCTTTTTCAACTACCGTAATACGTCCACCTAGACGATAGTTTTGATGACCAATGGCATTACTTAATGCTTCACGGATGATATAGGGATCGTACTGTTGCACCTCTTCAGGAAAAAGCGTACCAGCAGGCATGTAGCGGTAATTTAGATTGCGAATTTTGTTATACACCTCGTCCAAGGCTAACAAGAACGGCGGTTCAAAATGTTGATAGTCTTTTTCAATGCCATCAACGCCCTTTAGAATCCAAGTGATATGCGCTTGCGCTGGGCTTAAAAAATACGTGGATTCATAACGTCCTAATAAAATAATCGCTGTGTTGGTGATCTGACCACGAATGGTAATTTTGGCTTTATTCAAAAAGGTGATGTCATCCCATTCTTGAATATCCTTAGCCAACCGCTTGTTTTTATCAGCAAAGACTTGTCTGGCAACAGCAATAGCTTGAGGGTCAAGGTCTTCAAGCGTTGCCTCATGGCAAATCTCGGCACTCCAGTCATCTGCTCGATTTTGCCACAGCTTACGGCTTTGATCAGGATAGTGCTTAAGTAGTTTTGTGAAGCTACCAATACGAATATAAGGCTCATGCAAAAAGCTAATGGGCGTATCTGTGGCTGCTGGAATTTCGAACAGCACCACCGCTTTACCATCAATCTGTAGTTCATGAATGACAAAATGAATCTTAGGACTTAAACGGCTAACTAGCCAATGCTCTAAATCTTCGTTGCCTTTGGCTTTTTTTGTTTTTGGGCTAAAGCTTGTGCCGACAATGTTATGTGTGCCGTCCTCTACGCCAAACACTAAATAGCCAAACTTCTTGCCAGCCAAGCAAGCGCCGTTGGCAAGCGCAGATATACGTTTACCGATCTCATCAGGACTATGAAAGTTATGTTTAAACTCAAGCCATTCTTGTTCAGAGGACTGTTGAACGAGGTTTAAAACAAGGCTTTGGTAGTGATTGGGCATAGTAAGATATTATAGCTAGTTAAAGAGAGAGTATATTGCGTCTATTTGAGCGGTCTGACTTATTTCATCTAGTTTAAACTAATTCGCCCATTTTCCAAGTTATCATTTATAACCCTGAATATAAAAAGTCTCAAACATAGCTAGAATGACCCATGCAAAAAAACCTCACTTATAAGTGAGGTTTTAAATAACTACCTGCAAGACCATTATTTTTTTGTGTCGCCACTACTGAATGTACCAAGTGGCCTACCTTTTGGGAAGTCCTGATCCGTCAAACCTTGCTTACCCATTTCTTGAATTTCATCATTTTCTTTTTGTTGATCAGCATCATTTAGTTCTTCAGCATCATCGTTATGATCGTTACCATATGGGTTACCCATTATACTTTCCTTACATTCATTAAGTAAGAAAATAGTATCGAACGATTAATTCATTCTTTCAAGTAAATTTTCAATATTTTGTCTGGGAGTATGGCTCATTATGCACTTCAATACTTTTCCAAAAAAACACATTAAATTATCTAGCTCCAAATTTTACTCATTCAAATAAAGCTCAGCCATCCCGTCAAGCCTCGCTTTTACCTCTTTCCAGTTCGGCATGACTTGCGTCAATAAGCGCCAAAAGCGCTCGCTATGATTGTGTTCAGCTATATGACACAGCTCATGCAATATCACATAATCAATGCATTCCTTTGGTGCTTTTACTAAATGCGGATTCAATATTAAATTGCCTTTAGTTGAGCAGCTTCCCCACTGCTTTTTCATGGTCATTAATTTTATTGAAGGACTACTTTCAACCCACGAAGCCTTATAAATCAAGGCTTCAAACCTCTCTCTAGAGATCGACCTAAATTTATTTTTATACCATTTATCAATAAGGCTTTTTACGAGAGCAGCTCGCTCTTCAGCGTCCAACTCAGAATCGCTTTGAGACAATTCTACATTTAACTTACCGCAACTGAGCTTCACAGTACTGTTTATCACATCGTTAGTTTCTGCATCGGTTATCACTTTTAAGACATAACGACGACCCAGATAAAACTGGGTTTCGCCGCTGACATAACGCTTGGGCAACACATGATCTTTTTGCTTGGCAAAATCTTGTAGGCTTTGCCATATCCAGCGAGCACGCTTCATCATGGCGTCATGTACCATCTCATCCGTAGCATCACTAGGCGCGGTGGCGACCACACGCTGATCAGGATGTACCTTAATGACCACCTTTCGGGGTTTACTCGGCTTGGTCTCTTCGGTAATAAGCTTATCGTTTCTAGACTTATTTTTTACTTCTTTACGCACTACTTCATAATGGATCTTATCTTCACCATAATAAAAGTCGCCATTTTCAGTCATTGCCTACTACCCTCTTGCTGCTCTTAGGCTACTTGTCTCTCGAAAGTCCAAGACGGGTAATCTTTAGCACTTCCTCGATGAGCTGTTGCGCTTTATCGATACCCAAATCCATAAATAACATCGGCAGCAATTTGACACTAATAGCATTTTCGATTTCTGCTGGATTAATAGAATACTCAGCCACTGCTGTCTTAACGATCTTATCAATCTCAAAGGCATAAACAACCAGCTTGTCGTTATCTAACTCTTTATTTACCAAGAAATCAGCGTCAAATAAGTGCTTAAACAAACCAAAATACGCCTGAGCATGTTTGTTTAATTTACCATTATCATCGATAAATTCATTCGGCACATCAGCGACATCACGGTCTTTGACGGCTTGCTCAAAGTCAGCAAACATCATGTACTGCTTCACTGGTGCATCAAACATTGCCTTGGCATCAGCAATCGCTTGCTTAAGCAATTTAGAGAAATACTCTTGGGCATAAGGATCATCCGCCAGATCTTGCTCAATCATTCGGGTCACACGACCGGTGATTTTATCCGTTTGGTTACGGGCTTCATCGTCGCTTAATTCTTCGGGTTTAACATCCTTACCTAAGTTGCCGACCAAGTAAGCACCTTTTGCCTCGCGAACCTCAAGCCCTGCTATGTGCTTATCGAGTAAGCTACGAATATCTGCTTCATACTCATCGTAATCGATGGTCTCATCAGCGTCCGCGCGTACTTGCTTACGTAAGTTGACAAAGGCTTTTAAATCTTGCTTATAACGCTCACGTTTACTATCGAATGATTTATCTTCAAAGAAAGACGCTGATTGCAAAGCAATTTTCATGGCGTTAGAAAATGTGGTTAAAGACGCATAAAAGTCGTCACGTTCTTTGAGCTTGGTATCGACTACTCTGCCATCTACTTCCTGCATCTTAGGTGCAAGCACTTGTCTTAATGCTTGCCCATCTTGCTTGTTTTTCACTGATGAGAATATTGCCCACAGCTCATTATGGAGCCTTGGGAGCTGCTTGTACTCAGTATCCATAGCCTTATACAGACCCTTAAGATCTTCGATATCAAAGCCACCTTGCGTACGCTCAGCTAAGTCTTGATATTTCTCAATGGTGATATCCAGCTCTTTTAAGATGCCACGATAATCAATCAAATAACCAAAACGTTTCTTCTCATGCAAGCGGTTTACCCGTGCAATCGCCTGAATCAAGTTATGTTGCTTTAAGGGTTTATCAATATATAGCACGGTATTCTTTGGCTCATCAAAACCCGTTAATAGCTTATCAACGACAATCATAATGTCAGGACCATCGTCCTGACTAAAGGCTTCTATGATGGCTTTGGTATATGCCTTTTCATCACCGCCATACTCATTGGCGACATTATCTTGCCACCAGTTTTGTACGATGTCTTTTGATTCGCCATCGACGGTGTCATGCCCCTCACGGGTATCAGGTGGTGACATGGCAACCACTGAGGTCACTTTGCCAATCTTATCTAACGCCATTTTATAGCGGATAGCTGAGGCTTTAGAGTCACAAGCCAACTGACCTTTTAGATGCTGCTGTTTGAAGTTTTGGAAGTGATCAGAGATGTCATGAGCGATTAGCTCGATACGACCTTCAACCTGATAGATTTGACCTTTTTGTGAGAACTTACGCTTGAGATCAGTCTTTTGATCATCGGTGAGCTTTTGAGTAATACGATCAAACCATGCATCGATAGCTTGGTCATTGGTATTCAACTCAGGGATACGCTCTTCGTAGAGCAATGGGGTGACGGTTTTGTCTTTGACCGCTTGCTGCATGGTATATGAGTGAATAATGCTACCGAATTTGTTTTCGGTCTTATCATCTTTTAGTAATGGTGTACCCGTAAAGGCAATAAAGGCGGCGTTTGGCAGGGCTTGTGCCATGCGGATATTGTTCTCACCGTTTTGGCTACGGTGACCTTCATCAACCATAACGATGATGTTTGGGCTATCGTTGTAGCATTCATCATACTTAACGGCTGAGCCAAATTTGTTAATAATAGAGAAGATAACGCGCTCATTACCATGACCAATTTGCTGTGCTAGACGGCGACCAGAGGTTGCCATAGCATCTGTTTTGTCTCTATCACTAAGTACGCCACTAGAAGCAAAGGTTTGGCTAAGCTGGGTTTCAAGATCGACACGGTCAGTGACGACAATGACACGGCACTTCGCCAACTCTTCTAACCAAATAAGCGCTTTGGAGAAGAACACCATCGTGAAAGACTTACCACTACCTGTGGTATGCCAAATCACTCCGCCTTGCCGACTACCCGACTTACCATCAGAGCCGTCAAAGGTGCTGATACGTTCAATCAGGGCTTTGATACCAAAGACTTGCTGATAACGGGCAATAATTTTGCCAGATTTTTTATCAAACAAGGTAAACATGCGCGTCATCTCAAGCAGACGCTGTGGCTGCAAAAGACTGATGATTAAGCGGTCTTGGTCAGTGACGACTAGATCACCGCCATCAATCAACGACTTATATTCATCTTTAATAGAGGCAGGACGATAAGCAAACAAATTCTCAATCTGCTCATCGCTGAGCGCTTGGTTTTTTAGACGGGCAAACTGAGGATCAGAGATTTCTTCTTCAACCCATTTTGCCCAAAACTTCTCAGGCGTACCGCAAGTAGCATACAGACCGTCATGACCATTGACCGCTAGCAATAGCTGACTATAGGCAAATAGATGCGGTATTTCTTTTTGATGTTGATTGCGAATATGCTGGGATACCGCTTGGGCATTGGTCGATTGCCACTCTCTACTGGAATCAGGGCGTTTGGCTTCGATCACAACCAGAGGCAGACCATTCACAAAGCAGACGATATCAGGTCTACGACTGTTCGTACCTTCGGCATTCAGTACCACCAGCTCTTCGGTAACGTGAAAGCTATTATTGTCAGTATTATTCCAATCTATCAGAGCTATGGTCTGCGAGGTTTTTTTACCGTCAATAAACTCAGTCACCGTCACGCCATATAGCATGGCGTTATAGAGCTTTTCATTAGCGAGCTGTAAGCCTAAGTTCATGGCTGGGTTTAGCTCATGCATTATTTTATCAATGGCACTGTCTGATAAAGGATGAAGCTTGCCTTCAAACATAAAAGTTTGCTTAGCTAAGAACGCACGCATGATTGGCAGTAATACGACTTGGTTGGTAGACTTATTTGAAGCCACTTTTGAGCGCATGGCACTGCATTGGCTGGGCGGAATAAACTCATAGCCTAGTGTAGTGAGCAGTGTTAAGGCAGGAATCTTTGAGCTAAATTCTTCTTGGAAGTTGATGCTTGCACTGGAATTAGGTTTGGTCATATCTGCCCACTTTAGACATAGCGTTTGTTTGGTTATACAGATTGTAGCTGATACTGTCATAAAAAAGGCAAAGAAAAACCGCCAAGGTTGCGCGTTACCCAAAGGGCACTAAGCGTGGCGGTTATGTTTGGTATAGATTAGTTGATTATGAATCTTATATCAATAATATCATCCATAAAAAAAGCTCTTAATAGTTTCTTAAATAGTTGAAATTTATGGCTTCTATTCCATGACCGCCTGCAAAACTATACAACTCGAGGTCATCAGTCAATAATACACAGTTTTGCTTATGACATATGTCAAAAAGGGAGGCATCGGATAATCCCAATTTAAGAAAAGCACGACTTAATACGATTTGCTCAGCAGGTTGATGTACCTCTTCCACTAAGTCAATATAATTGGTTAAATATTCAAATAATTTCTGTCTTTTCTTACCATTGAACCAATCAAGAAGATTAGCAGTTTCCGCCAATACATGTGGTGTTGTAATGATGGACTTAAATTTTAATAAAGCGTTATTTAGTACCACAGCATCGTCTGTGGTATATGACTGAGTACGTTTAAAGGCTTCAATTTCACCATTACCTAATAATCCAACTAAGTACATCGCCAAAAGATTGGTATCAAGCAAAACTTTTTTAGATTCATTGATATAGGAGTTACTCATTATTAACCAACTTCACGAATCAACATACCTTTAAAGCTCCCATCTTCAGCACCTATACGAAATTTCTTATAAGTTCTTAGTGTTTCTTGTTCATTATCATTAAAAAAAATATTATGAGAAGAAATTGGGCTACTTCCACTTAGACTAAATGCTCCCCTTTTTGTAGGTTTTACTACATAAGAATCATAGCCCAAAGTAATATGCCATTCATTACTTTCTTCACTAAACACAACTTCTTCTAGCTTAATATTTTCGTAATCTTCGCCCTTCAATAAATCTGCAGCGTATCCACGTGCACGTTTTATTGCTTCAGTGACATCAATCATGTGGTGTACTCCCGTTAAAAGTTTAATCCATTTTAAACTATTTAGATGTTTTCGGGTGCTTTTCAGGCACCGATTATTAGGCTTTAATAGTGCGTGAAGTGCATCCTGCCCTGCTACTGTGGACGAATAAACACCGTCACAGGGATACCATCCATTTCTTTGCTTAAGTCATTTTCTATCCCTTTGGGGTTAGCAATAAATCCTTCAGGGTCATAGACGAAACAAATAATCCGTTTGCAATCTGGATGTACTTGATATCTTTGTGAGTCAACAATGAGTTGTTCTCCCACTTGTTTTGCTCTAAGGACTGAACGGCTTTTCTTAAGTTCTATAATAATTTGTTCTTTTTTTAATAAGAAGTCAGTTCGAGAAGCTGCTCCTGCATAACTTGGTGTGTACTCTTCAGGTCGAACATCATCAAAATACAGTTTTAACAAGGCATGAAATAAATCTTGTACGTCATACTCATCACTTATATTGAGAGTATTTCTATTGCTATATCTATGACTTAATTGTCGACATACCTGATGAAAACGATTCATAATTAGTTCAACATGTCTATTTGCTGAAGAATCATCTTCCATATTTTCGTCAGACTCCTTCCAAAATTCTTGAACTTCATCTTTCATAGATTGCAAAATAGTCATTGCTGAAGTAATCCCTCTTTCATAGACTTTTTGCGTATCAGAGCTTGTAGTGTTGCCTGTTGCATAGAGTAAAGAATACCTTACTTTCGAAAAATCTCTTTTTTGATCTGACTCTTCTCCAAAAATATAACCTATAGTTACTAGAGTATCTCTTTTCCATTTTTCAAAATCTGGTTCGAATCTGGTTTTGTTTTTTAAAGAATTTGCTCTTTCTATTAAGCCCTCTAGCTTTTCAATTGCATCTTGTTTTTTCATTTTTCTTCCTCAACCAATACCAAAACCCGCTTCTTACCCGTCAACAACACCTGCATCAGCGCCTTTTTCTCTTGCTGCAAATCAGCCAATTGCTGCTGAAGCAATTCGATTTCTTTATCAGCATTGGTTAATACGGTAGCGATTTTTTGTTGTTCCTTGAATGTAGGCATATTGAGCGCAATAGACTTTAAAATACTTAAGTTCAAGCCCCCTCGTCCACCAGCTCCAGTAGACATTGCTCTCAATTCTTCATACCTACCATCTAAATTGAAGTATAAAAATTCATGATCTAAAATATCTTGATGTGGCATAATTGCTGCAATGGACTGGTTCGTACAAAGCTTTATTCTATTTATAGCTACAGTTCCACGAGTTTTACCTTGACCAGCTAAAGCTATTAAAATGCTATTAGTAGGTATGATTTTGGTACTCGAGTTCTCTAATCCAGCCTGAGTTATACGCCCTTCAACACTAAATACTTGTTTTAAATTAACTTCACCTGAATTCATCCAAGGAATTTCGCCACCCCAATATTCAGATTTTTTGGTACTTGGTGTTCCGCCTGCCGTTAAGTCAGCACAACTTCCTAATAGAACCTCATCCCACTCATCCGCAAAACGCTGACCGGACTCATCAAGCAAACGATTTTTACCAGTAAGTAACTGCTGCATTAAGGCTTTTTTCTGCTGGGTACTATTGTCAATCAAACGCTCAGTCGTGCTAATCGCGTTATCCCAAGTAGATAGAATTTTGGCGATTTTTTGTTGTTCTGGGAGAGGTGGAAGAAGTAAACTAAACTCTTTAATTTGCGTTGAACTAATATGTGGAACGGCAGTTTCAGTTTGAACGCCTTTGACGTATTGCTCAAACTGGTAGCTTGAAAAATGATGCTTTATAAGGTCTTGGCAAATCGTAGGTAAAGAACGAATTCTCGAAACACGCTGAACTAATAAACATGGCAAGTCCTCTTGTTTTACTTCAGCAACTTTCAAGCCTGCCGTAATCCAAGTTCTATCCATAGCAATTATGAAGTCGTCTACTTTTAAATGATATTTTTCAAGCGACTCATAATCATCCTTTGACCAACGTTTTACATTACGCCATCGTAGTTTATTCGGCTCTATATTATCGCCTCTTAGAAGCTTAATATCATTTTCATCATCACTGTAAAGAGCACTTTTAAATGCAAATCCATTTAACAGGTCTATATGTTCTCCAAAAGTTGTTTTCGTCCACCCCTTAGGCACCATAACCCAACTCCTTTAGAAACCCTGCCATCTCTGCTTCTAGCGCATTGAGCTCAGCTTTTAATTCAAGACGCTCAGTACGCACAGCGACCAGATCAATCTCCGCCTCTTCCTCAAACGTATCGACATAGCGTGGAATGTTTAGATTAAAGTCATTTTCTTTAATTTCATCGAAGGTTGCTAGATAAGCGTATTTATCGATACTTTCGCGCGCCTTATACGTCTCAATGATTTTATTGATATTGTCATCGGTTAGCTGGTTTTGATTTTTACCCGACTTAAACTCATTGCTGGCATCGATAAACAGTACCGTGTCATCGGTTTTATTCTTTTTAAACAGTAGAATAGCCGCTGGAATACCCGTACCAAAGAACAGCTTTTCCGGTAAGCCAATCACCGTATCTAGCAAGTTTTCTTCGATGAGTTGCTGACGGATTTTGCCTTCACTTGACGCACGGAACAGCACGCCATGCGGTACGACCACACCCATACGGCCAGTGCTTGGTTTTAGGGTTTCAATCATATGGCTGATAAAGGCATAGTCGCCCTTGGTCTTGGGCGGTACACCGCGATGGAAGCGACCATAGGGATCGCTGCTTGCATCTTCATAACCCCATTTATCCAGCGAAAACGGCGGGTTGGCAGTCACGACGTCGAACTGTAATAAGTGCTCTCCGTCACTACCTAATAGCAGCGGATTGCGGATAGTATCGCCCCACTCGATACGGTGGTTGTCTTCGCCGTGTAGGAACATATTCATTTTTGCCAATGCCCAAGTCGAGCCAATGGCTTCTTGACCGAATAAGGCGTACTTTTTAGAGCCGGAGTTTTTGCGTACCATCGCGCCGCATTTAATAAGTAGCGAGCCTGATCCACAAGCAGGGTCACATATTTGATCGCCTTCAACGGGCTCTAAAATGGTGGCTAGTAAATCAGACACTTCTGGTGGGGTATAGAATTCACCAGCGGTAGCACCACTACCCGCAGCGAAGTGCTTGATTAAGAACTCATAGGCATTACCAATCACATCTAAGCTACCGACGCGCTCAGTACTTAGGTTTAGAATGTCTTTGCCAAAGTCTTCTAATAGGTGACGTAGTAGATCGTTCTTTTGCTTTTCTTGACCTAACTTATCGGTGTTGAAGCTAATATCTTGGAAGACGTTTTTAAGCTTAGTACCGTTGGCTTCTTCTAACGCGTGTAACGCTTGGTCAATACGTTGGCCGTTACCGGCTTGATGACGCTGCTCGTATAAATCCCAGAAGCTTGCGCCTTCAGGTAGTACAAAGCGCTGCTTGGACATCATGGCATGGATAAGCTCAGGGTTCTCGTTACCAGAGCCGCCATATTGCTCAACCAGCTTGTTGTATTCGTCTTTATAGACATCAGAGATGTACTTTAAAAACAGCATGGTCAAGATAAAGTCTTTATAGGTATCTGCGCTAATTACCCCACGGAAGGTGTCACAAGCATTCCATACGGCTTTATTAATATCGTCTTGATTAATTTGGCTGGTGGACATTCTTTATCCTTTAAATCTCTGGAAATCGTTAATTGTTATAGTGACGTAATGATAGCAGGGTCTAGGATACTTGGCAGATGTCATTGACTTAAAATTCGATTATAGTAGACGTTTATGTAAGCTATTTAATTAAACTATTTAAACCAGATATCTAATTAAACTTACTAATTAAAACAGAGGAACAAATAATGAAAAAACTAGGATTTTGTATCGCAGTAGGGCTGAGCTTAAGCGCTTGCGCTAGTATGAACAATGGCACAGCGGTTGGTAATACTGGCAACGTAGTAACCGAGTATCCTATTGAGACCGCTATGCTTAATATCTACACCAAAGAGCGTAGCCAAAAGTTAATGGCGGTTGTAGACAACCAAAATGTATCAGCAGAAATCAGAGTCACGCCCAAAGGCAGTATGGTGTTCAACAATAAACCCGTACAAGGTACCGAAATAAACACGATCAATAAGCTGAACGATCAAATCACCAATCAATCAGTCGCTATTAACTACTTTACTCTGAATCCATTAGTATTCCACGGCTTTACCGACAGCTCAGGTGAGTATTCGCTATCGACTCAAACGACCACTATTCCCAAGATGGCTACAGTTGGCGACTCTAGTAAACTGATCACTGAAAACGTGTATGCCGATAGCAGTATGCGTAAAAAAATAGGGTCGTATAGCCAAGACTGGTCATTGACGCGAGATAGTAATAACACGGCATGGTTTTGTATAGAGACTTCAGAGAATCTACTACTCAGTTATGACCCTGATGGCGCCTCGTCAGAATGCTATAAAATCAATGCCCGAGGCGATATTTTAGATAGTAAGGTGACTATTCGCCAGCCTACTAAGTATGGTAATAAAACGATAGTTTTTACCAGTAAGTAATAAGTCTAAGGTTATTAAAACCAAAAACAGTCTGATTCATCAGTTACAGCCTTGTAAATCATTAATGGATTTAGAAGGCGTTGCTGAAGTATGTGCTGGTATGCTGTATTCATCAATTGGTGATGGAAAGCAGTTTAAAAGTGGGCGGGAGGCATCGGCTTTTATAGGGTTAACACCTAAACAACATAGTTCAGGTGGTAAAGTATTTATGACAGGAATTGATCGTGCAGGTGGAATTAAAGAATTGAGATCGGCTTTATACCAAGGCGCACTTTCTTATATATGCCGATTGCCAGATGAACCCAAAACGGCCAAACAAGCATGGTTGATAAAGCTGGTTCAACGCGCGGGTATTAAACGATCCTGTATTGCTTTGGCTAACAAAACAGTTAGAACCGCCTGGGCAATTCTAAGGTATGAGAATCAATATAAGCAACAATCACTATTAGTAATATAGTCAACACGATAAAGAACAACAATAAGCAAAATTTTTACAATAATGATGAAGCATAAACGGTAAGACCAACCTGTTAAAAACCTGTCCAAAGCGAAAGTCATTAAGACTATTAAGGCGAAGAGGATAACGGGTGCGCAAACATCATAGGCTAGAAAGTAGCTCTTTCAACAAAAGCCGTATATACGACCGCATCTTAATGTTTATGAAAAGTCATATTGTAAAATAAGTGGAGTCCATATACGCTTAGGGGGCGAAAGCGCCTTAGATTAATTGTTTAAGCAGTCCATGAAGATTCAAATCGACTTTACTGAATAAGGAACTTTGATTTTGCTCGCGCAGGGAGAAAACGAACTAACTGTCAATGGCGAAATATTGAATATAACAACTCGTTCGACAAGCATTTTCTAGTTCAATTCCTAAGGTGATTCATTAGTCACTGTGCTTACGCGAAAGATATATTTTATGCACTGTGATGACACAGTATAAGTCAAATCAGTGCGTACTCTGCCGGACACGCTAAAGCGTGCCGCTGTTTGAGGCATTGGGGCTTCGATCCTATTGGACGGCCAACAGCCTAGTCGTTCCACTACAAGTGGGCTAAGGAATAATACGATGATATCCAGAATAACTATACCGATAGCACTTTGGTGCTCGAAATCCCGACGCGTTATTACGCTGACCCTCCTCGCGATGCTAACGCTATGCGGGCCATCCGCTATCGCAGGCGATGGACCATGGCCCTCGTTTACAGCGACGACGCTTAGCGGAGAAAAAGTCCACAGTGACAAGCTGCTAGGCCAACCGACACTACTCATACTTACACCATCTCGTAATGCCGCAGAATCCACTCGGGAGTGGGCAAACGCATTGCAATCAAAGATAGATCAAAGTAAATATCTGGTTCGCGACGTGCTAGCCGTCGATTTACCGTTCTTTATGTCGGAAGAAGACGCCATTGGACTAGCCAAGGAGAAAGTGTCGCCACGTTACCACGATCAAACCTGGATTCTGAACTCCCAGATCATGGAAGACGCGCTGGGTGTGGCGCACGATAGCGAAGAAGCAGTCATTGTTGTTCTGGATAAGAACGGTAACCTGGTATCGCAGGTTCACGGTAAGGTGACGACGGCGCGGATGAGTGAGATCACCGACGCCTTACAGAGCCTTTCTACCGACTAATGACGCGCTGGCGCTCGCTTTTGTGAGAAAGCGAGCGTAAATGGGATAACCTCAACAGGCAAATAGTGCAAAAGCTCTATGTCGGTTTGTGCCTAAAGCGGCCACCGTAACGTTTCACTTTTCCCCTCGACAAGGCCTGCCCGATTACGATATGTGTATTGCCACAACAGCATAAACATAAATACGCAATATACCCCTTAATACGATTAACTGTTTGCCCCTAATTTGACGTTTTACCGACAAGAGAATTGTGATCTTTTCCATGGCAACCGCAACTGCGAATAGGCTGGTATATGTGATTAATAAATTGCTTATTTTCAACTGAAAGATGATCACCACATTTGCATATACATAACCAATAATTGAAATCATCCGGTACTAGATACCGATGAGAACTGGCGCGTTCAATAACTAATATAAATCCAAACATCTTGTCCTGGCAACTCGATATTCTGGTATTGTTTTTCCATTGAATCCACTATTACCCTATTGCAAACTGATAAATATTTTTCTCAAGATTTGTACACACCGAATAAGAATTGAGTTTTCTTTCCTTAGCTTTCAAACGGCCGTAGCTCAACGCTTTGTGTTTAGATGAGTTCGCTTTGAATTTAGAACCATCGAGACTGATGTGGCCCAATGAACCCATTTCTAATTTAATGGCCATCTTGACGCTCTGTTTGAAGGCGTCACGGAAAAACGAGAGATTATTTTTGCAAAAGTCGCTTAACACTCGAAAGTTGGGGCAATGCTTTTGGGATATGTGCATGAAAGCCAGATCTTGATGGTAGTGTTTTTCTATTTCCCGTGAACTGAACACACCATGGCTGTACGCATAAATTAGAATTGAAACAATTAACCTTGGATGATAGGCATGTTGCCCAAGATGATGATATTTATACGTTAGCTACGATATATCTAACTCTCTGAAAATTTGTTCATAAACAACACAATCATGACTTTCAGGGAGCAGGTCAAATACATTGGTCGCAAACAGTTGGCGTTGATTGAACGCTACGGGAGGCGTTTTGAATTTGGGATATGATGGCATATTGGACTTTATTGCTGTTGCTGAACACTATTATATCAGAAGCCTATTCTCGGTCAGGCTCCTAGCGATCTATTTGGCGATTCACTGTTTTGCGCTAAACTATCACAACAACTTGGATTGGTTCTTTTTTGCTTATTGTGATGTTTATTTTACAGAGTCTTATTGTTTGATACAGACAGGATTAAATGAAAAATTAATGCTCGATTACGACAATATGGGTCGAAATTAACAGATTTCAAAAAAGTATCGTAATCAGAAGCTTAAAATGTAATAGTAAAGGTGAATGATAAACCAAGAAATGAAATAAATGACACAACGCCAGCTAAACTAATGGTGAATACATAGAGGCTATGGCGGCTTAGGAGGTCTGTACCTCAAAGTTGAATCTGCCGTATAATACGTCACTGTGATATATAAGCTGTTATGATCTAAAGCGTTACATTTTCATTTATAGAGGAAAATAAAATGACTGATATTAATATAGGAATAAATACTGAAGATAGAAATAAAATTGCTGAAGGACTAAAATGCCTTTTGGCAGATTCTTATACTCTGTATTTACAGACACACAACTTTCATTGGAATGTAAGCGGCCCACAATTCAGAGAGTTACACTTAATGTTTGAAGAGCAATACATTGAATTGGCTGTTGCCGTAGATGATATAGCAGAGCGTATTCGTACTTTAGATGTCGCTGCTCCAGGCACATACAAAGAGTTTTCCAGACTTACCTCTATCAAAGAAGTTGACGGTGTTCCAAGTTCAGAAGTAATGCTCGATTTATTAACTAAGGGGCATGAGCAAGTTGTTAACACCTCTAGAAAAGTATTAAAGCTGGCACAATCAGCAGATGATGAGTCAACAATAGCATTAGTCTCAGACCGTATGCGAGTTCATGAAAAAACATCGTGGATGTTACGCGCCACTAGAAAATAACTTGAACCCGAACATTAAGTCTAAGGGTAGATCGTAAGAGCAAAGAAACTACGATCTTATCCTTATTTGTTATGGTCTTTACATTAACATCTTCCGCTAATATTAAGACCATAAAAATCCTCACCAATAATAGAAGCCGCGGGTCAGGTCTGAATGGCACTGCATTAAGCTTTACGACCCTTAGCCCCTGTATTTTTTCTCTGCTTCGATGGATACCCATTTTTTAAAATATTAGCGCGTGCCTTATGTCTGGAGAATAGCTGGATGGGGAATAGCTGTACACCCATCTAATTGGCTCAATATTAATCCGCTTCTCTGTTTTATTCAGGCACTGTTTTGAATGATGAGGAGCTCATTATGACGCCATCTCGTGCAACACAGGTTTCCCTGGTTGATACGCCTTACTATCATTGTATTTCCCGTTGTGTACGTCGTGCTTTTTTATGCGGCGAAGATAAGTTCAGCGGGCAAAGCTTTCAGACAATGGATGGCCGTACGCCTCCATTTCTTAATCTTCTATTTTTACTATTGCCAAGAAGAATGTATTACATTAATGTTTGCATTAATCTCCTGATTTAAAAGTACTTTAATGACAGCCTATACATCTCTGCTTGCTACCTTAATAAATCACTTAAATTCTGCTTATTAAGGCTGATATTTATGAGTCTTTACATTAAATGAGCGTCATTGTAATTAATGGATGTCCGTAATTATTGCTATAAAGTAATGTGCTAGAATGTCTGACTTTCGTTCCCTCATTGCTCTGAAAAAGGATATTTATCCTACCTATACTCACATTGCGTACACCCTGTTAATAGGGCTGTTTAAACATGACAGATAATAAAAGATCATCAGAGTACTTACGAATTACATAATAAACAAACCAAATCGAGAGCAATGAGCCTCTCTGTACTGTATTTATAGTGAATGTGTTGTTATTTGCGGCATTAAATGAATTCCTGGAAAAAAGCTATGCTATCACATCGCTCAAATGAAAAAGAAATTCTCGATTTAGGTCCGGGCAACTACACCGCGGAAGAATTTACTCATTGTCAAAAAATGCTATTTCGTATCAACCAAATTCTTGGAACCTTTCACGGGACAGTGAATGTTTTAAAGAAAAGTGGGAAAAAAGCGCATGTGATGGACGTTGGTTGTGGCGCAGGCTTATTTATTCTTAATCTCAGTCGTCATTTTCCAAAGATGACATTCCATGGCATTGATATCTCATCTGAAGCAATTGATATGGCTAATCATGAGAAGTCCGTATTTACATCGGATACCTCAAATATGAAATTTGAGAAAATGGCTGAGCCTGAATTAACATTTGATGAAAATAGGGTTGATATCATTTTGGCAACAATGGTTTGCCACCACATGAGCAACGAAGAAATTATTGCCTTTTTCAAACAAGCATTACGCACCACAAAAGACAAAGTCATCATTAATGATTTGCACCGCAATCCCATTGCCTATTGGTTTTATTACCTTTTCAGTCCAATCTTATTTCGCAATAGGCTCATCACCTATGATGGTCTTATCTCTATCAAACGCGGCTTTATCCGTCAAGAATTAATTACCCTGTTAGAACAAGCAGGAATGAAACACTACCAAGTTAAATGGTGTTTCCCATTTCGTTGGAGGATTATCATTTGGAAGAAGTAGTCATTATCGGTGGTGGCGTTGCGGGACTATCGTGCCTAAATGCATTGCTGGATCAAGGTATAGCGGCGCTTTTAATCGAAGGCTCAACCATCGGCACACCTAAAATGTGTGGCGAATTCTTAGCACCGATTGCGACGCAGCAACTACAGCTTTGGGATATTGATCCTTTTATCCCCATTCCTCATGCCACATTTTATGCTGGAAGCAAACAATTAGATATTCACTTCACTAAGCCCTCCGCTGGCATATCAAGAAGTGACGTTGAGCTAAAGTTAGCTGCACGAGCGCGCAGACTGGGTGGACGCGTACGTGAAAACACCTATCTAGAGTACACAACACCTGCCACTGAGAGAACGCCATTTTACTTCAAATTATCCACGGGTGAAATCATTGAGGCTAAAAGTGCTTTTTTTGCAACGGGTAAACTTGGCAACAACACAGACAATAAAAAAATCGCTCTGCCTTATTTTGGTTTCAAATTGCATTTTTCCCATACCGAAAATGATCATAGTCTTAAGATGTTCAGTCTGGATAAAGCTTATTTGGGAATTGTTCCAATCAGCGAGACAATAAGTAACTGTGCCTGTTTGGCAAAACGAGAAGCGGTTGATGCTGCAACTTCGCCGAATGAATACTTTCAGCATCTGACACAATCTCATCCTGTGCTTAAAAAACTATTCACCCCGCTTGATCTTAGCGCTATCGATATTATGTCGGGTCGCGCGCCTGCATTTACTCAAAAAAAACCGCCTAACTGGCCTAACAGCTACTGGATAGGGGATGCATTAGCGTCGCTTTACCCTGCGATTGGCTCTGGATTTGCGCATAGTGTTGATAGCGCTATTCAAGCTGTACAGTTTTACTTAAAACAACAACCTAAGCTGTATCGGATCAACTATTCGAAATCGATTAAAACAAAAGTACTATTAGGGAACGTATTTAACGCCGCATTACTGCAACCAAAGGTGGGTCAATTGGCTCTTCCTCTACTGAAACGATCACCTAAGCTGGTGAACCTTGTACTCAAAAAGCTTGATTATGTTTAATTCGGCTGGTTTATCTTAAGTAACATTGATTCTAAGGTTAATCCAGGTCCAAAAGCGCAACTAAAAATAGTTTCTTGATGATTCTTAACCGTCAAATTGGTCATCAATTCTTTCAAAACAAACAAAATGGTGGCTGATGACATATTTCCATACTCACGCATCACATGATAAGCATGCTTGTTTTTGTCTTTTGTAATATTCAACGCTGTTTCACAGGCTTGCAGTATTTTCATACCGCCTGGATGAATTGCATAGTGATTAACATCGGTGATCGCTTCCTGTCTCAATAGTTTCTCCATAAACTCCGCAATCCCTGACTCAATCACTTCTGGAATATAGGATTTTAAAACAATATCAAACCCTGAATCTCCTATATGCCATGCCATATCTTCGCTGGTCTGTGGTAATAAATCACAATTGAAGGCCTCGATCGATAGGCTCTTCCGATTCTCAGCCATAGGCTGAATCAGTGCCGCTGCTGCACCGTCTGCAAAAATCGCATTTGAAACTAGATGATCCAAATCATCATCATTTTGAAAATGCAGACTACAAAGTTCAACACTCACAACTAAAACAACAGCGTCTTTATTCGCGCGACAGGCATCATCTGCCACCTTCAACGCGTTAAAGGCACCGTAACATCCCATAAAATTGATTGCCGTGCGTTTGGCACCGGTGCGCAACTTTAATTGCTGCACAATTTCAATATCTAAGCCGGGCGCATACATGCCTGTACAACTGACTGTAATAACATGTGTGATATCGGCAAATGTGGCATCGGACTGCTCCATACATTGCTTGATAGCAGAAACGGCTAACGGCAGCGCATGCTCTTTATAAAGTGCCATCCGGCCTGCTGTGGTTAAATCAGGTAATGATATGTCACTTCTGGAATTTGAGAGATGCCCCATATCGCTGAGCACACTATGCCGCGATTCAATACCCGTCGCATTATAAATAAATCTAAGCAGTCTTTTTTTTGCGGGAACCAATTGCAACCGTTCTGCAATGAGCACTGCGGCTTCACTTTGCGTAAATTTATGCTGCGGGACTGCGGTTCCAATGGCGGTAATACTGCTTTTCATCCTAAAATCCTGCTTTATAAAACCCGAATAACAGTATTACATGTTTATTGCCACCAACCCTATTAAAATATAAACACTGTACATTTACCATGGAAATAGCTGGACAAAAAATAGCCGGACACCCACCTAATTAACTAAATATTAATTCGTTTCTCTATTTTATTCAGGCACTGTTTTGAATGATTAGGAACGCATTATGACGCAATCTTGTGCAACACAAGTTTCCCTGGTTGATACGCCTTACTTTATGAATAACATCCCTGTTATTCACTTCTTCGAAGCCAGCTGAAGCTGTTCAAATCTATTTCTTAAAAATTTGTCATGGTATTTCCCGTTGTGTCCGTCGTGCTTTTTTATGCGGCAAGGATAAGTTCAACGGGCAGAGCTTTGAGCATCGCAGACAATGGATGGTCGAACGCCTCCAGTTTGACGTGGTTTAACAGATTCTCACATTCCAGTTAAGGCATAATGTTAATGGGTAAAAGTCATTTAACTAAAATATAAGAAATGAATATCTAAGCATCTTCGCTGAATTTTACTCTTCCACAATTCACAGAAGGTAACGCTCGCTTTTTCCCGGAAGCGAGCGTAACGGTGCCCAAGTGAATTTGGCCACTGTTTTTTTGTAAGGCGCTATGGGGGCGTTTGCGAGTTGGCTTACTGAGGCGGAAGAGGCATATATCACCACAGGCTCCGATGCACATTCCTATTTTATTATTTGTCAATTTGACCAAGTAACTAGCCTATTTTGAAAATTAATATGCCCGAGCATTTGCTGAGTTTTATTATATAAAACCTTCAGCAGTATCAATGGCACCTCGAGCCTCAATTAACGTGCAACCAGTCTCTGCCATTAATCGATTGACTGTCATTGCAGGGTTAGATTTCATTATCAACGTTAAACTAAAGGTTGGTTTTGGTAGCGCTTTATCAATGGCTTCTGCAATCCACAATGCTTTTTTCTGCCGTAATTTATCACTTATCTCAACAAGCTGACTTTGGTTGCCCATTAGTAACCAATTTTTCGAACGACGGATACGCTTTAAGCTACAACAGTGTTGAGTAGCAAGTTCTATCATTGTCGCTTTACAATCAATACGATGGATGAAATTATTTAACTTTATTGATATCGTCTTGGTTGATTTGGCTGGTCTGTTTATCAGGCATTACTGGAATTTCCTTAGACGGATATATACTGTTGAATAATATTTGTTATTGATTAATTTGGTTTATGGAGCCATTGCAGAGGCACAGTTAGCCTTATTGATAGTTATATCCGCGAGTGGTCTATAGTCTGAATCCATATACGAATACACCATCGTAAAATTGTTAGCTTTCATAAACTGCTCAGACATAAAGTAATCTTCGCAGATTTCACGCAAACTTTGCTTTGATACAAGGTCTTGCTTAATCATAGCTCTGTCTTCTACATCAAAAGGGATTGTATAGCGGTAATTAGTGTAAGAACTATAAGGTGTCATCATCAAACCGATTATTTCAATATAACGATTGAAACTCATTGGTAATGATTTCGCTTGATTTTCTGTGACCGCAGTAAAAAAGCTAATGGCTAAGTCGATGTCAGTATAGACATAATTATCATCAATGATGTCCAACTCTTTCAACCCTCTATCTATATCAGACTCTGCAAAGGCAGCTACTGCTACTGCCATGCTCAAGAACACTATCAATAGTTTTTTCATGATCATTTATATATGAGTACCTTTACTGGTTTTTTGATTAATTAGTTTGAATAATGATAGCAGGGTCTAACAGGAATAGCAGATATCAATGGCTTGGAATTCGATTATAGCAGTCATATAACGAGAATAAAGAGTCAGAAAATCAACATACTTTTGTTTGGTATATTGGCAGCACGTGGATTAATGGTTTGTGCTAAGAGTACGAGGCTTGGTTTTTAACAAAAGATAGCAATAGCGGAGTATGTTTCTGTATCAACAGTTCAGAGAATATCTTGGTAGATTTTGTTCTAAGAGAACAATGGTAGAGTACTATAGGATAAGTACTCGATACCGTATCACAGATGGCAAGATGACCATCTTGCTAGCCTACTGATAAGGCTGTTAAAACGATAGGGTTTACTGGTAAGTAGCTCAACCTGAAGGAATTGGCATCGCCAATTCCTTCAGGTTGAGCTACTTACCAGAATATCGATAGACTCCATGCAAAGCATTTAAATCAAGGAGAAACTACTCTTTGATTAGCTTTTTCTGCTTCCATTGCAATAGTTGCGGCCTTCTCAACTACATCCTTTATTAATTGTGGCACTTCTTTCGGTTCTATGAAACCATTCATTGATGACATACATATGCCGAAAAGAGCAACGTCAAGAAACGTGTTCGCTTCACTTGTAGTTGAAAGAAGAGTATTCTTTTGAATTTCTGCTGCGACTGCACCAAGATCAACAGCTATACCTGCAGGTTGGGCGACCTGAATGTTAACGCCACCAGATGAATCTCTTGCTCTAGCAGCAGCAGAAGACATTACGCATGCTTTTTGTTCGTGAAGATAAACTGAGTCCTCTATAATAACCCCTTCAACTAACCTCTGCCTTTTACTGGGTTCAACTAGGTTTCCGTTGATATCTCTATTATATACAGCGAGACTAATTGCTGCCGAAGAATCTGGCCTCCATATAAAAACACCGTTACGAGCTTCTTTATTAGTAAGAGTTACAAAAGAAGGGATTGGTTTCTCTTTGCCATATTTAGCTTCATAAAGGCTAGTACTAGTGCATCCACTGAAAATGAAGCTAGCTCCTAATACCATTGATACCACGATAAAAATTTTCACTAGAAACCTCCGTTTTTTGAGCCTTAACGTAAAGTTCAGTAATAGTTCGTAAGCCGCATATTGTGAAGTATATTTGCAAAACGCAACCAAGATATTACAACTTTTCAAGTATCCAGCACTGAACATAATAACTGCAGAACTTTAGCAGGAACTGCTATATCAGAAGCTAAATTCTATTCATATAAACGAATATAATTAAATAGTTCTTATGTAACAAAATTATATATGAGTGCGATCAACGTATTGATTGAAGCTAATCATAAATGTAAGATAATTTTTAAAACACCTCAAAAGCTTTTTTGGTGATAGTATATGTTTGAAACTCAATAGTGACGTAGAAACATTTAGTTTCAATTTAATGTGAGATAAATCCCATTATCTGTCTTGCATCTAACACTTGAAGAGTGTTGGTCTATTAGTTGGTCTATACTCTAATATAAAAATAAATAAAACTTTAATATCAATAACTTAACACATAAGTTTGACTTCCTACCTCATCGCCAATTTTGTCGGTTCTAGTTGAACTCTTGTTTTTCTATTCTGTTTTACCCTTTCCCCAAAACCTCTTATACATAATGCTTACCGCTTATTTTATTTGTCCTGAATCATCCTATTTAAACTCAATGAATATCAAATGTAGCGATAGGTATCATTATGCCACTTGGCGCATCTAAACCAAACAGACCTTTTCCCATCGTAATCAAAGCCAATTTACTCTATTAAAATAAAAACTCTTATAATTTCTATTTTTTGACCATTGGTTTTTGGTAATTGATAATTGATAGATATTCTTAAAAAATTTATCTATGCGATCCTACCTTCCATAGAGAACCCAAGCAAAAATAACTAGTATGCTTCTCTATGGGGGAAAAATCTTTTTATTAAGTCGCTTAGGCATGCCTAGGCGGTACGGAATACGTGCCAACAACATGTGCGACCAAGTCGCTAGAGCCTTCTGAGTACGAAGAAACCTCGCCTACGATTAGCGTGCGCCCTACTTTCATCAAGGTGCAGTCAGCAATAATACGTGCTTCTGCTGACGGTTTACGCAAAAAATTAATGGTCAGGCTCGTCGTCACTGTCAACGGTACAATGCCAATGGTACCAAGTATCGCTATATAGATTGCTACATCAACTATGCTCATCAATACAGGGCCGGAGACCGTTCCACCAAGACGCAGCTCGTCTATACCAATATTATGCGATAAGGTCGAACTCTTATCACTTACTGCTTCAACCATAGATTTGGTTTGTGGAAACTCTAATGCCATCAAGGCAACAACCTCTGCTTTGCTTGCAGACATATATACTCTTGGAGTCTAATTATACTTAATTGTTAACTACTCACTATTCTCATTGAGGCGCATTGGGTTGTTTGAGCGTTGCGGACGCAGTAACAGAGCGAGCCCTATCGCTATTATGGCTCCAATGCCAGAAGCTATATAACTGGTACTGAAATCTCCAGTAATCTCTGCAATATAACCTGCGGCGATTGGTCCTAAAGCCTGTCCACCTGAAAACGCGAAAGTCAACGCGGCAAGAGCACTCGCTGCAGCAGCTGGCCCAAAATAATCTCCAGCAGCAGCAGACATGATGACTGGAACACTCCACACAACGGCACCAAATAAAGCGATTGAAAGATAGAGCCCTAACACCCAATCGCTCAGACTAACCAAAAAATAAGCAATGGCAAGAACAAAAAAGGCCAGTGCTAATCCAAGACGCCTGCCAATTCGATCTGAAATCCATCCAAATAGCACACCCGAAAAAGCACTAAGTAGCCCTATCCACGCCCAAAGTCTGCCCGCAGTAGTTTCGCTTAATTGATATGGCCCTACCATGCTAGTCACAATAAAAGTGACATACGTCATGTACGTTGCACCATAGATTGCAAAAATGACACCTAAATGTACCAGCAACTTGATGTTGTCACGTTCTAGCTTTGTCTTGCGCTTTATAGGTGAATTTGGTGCATATCCAAAAGGTGTTGAGCTAATATCGTCTGGATGATTACGAATCAACGCAAAGCTTATGCCCGCAATAATGAAACTCAAAAATGCAAAAATCAGCCAGCCTGTTTGCCAAGATAATAAATCAAAAATCGGCAATAGCTTGGGTACGATGAAGCCTGAAAAAATAATGCCAATACCAGGACCGGCCATCACTAAACCTAGCGCCAAACCGCGATGAGAGGGAAAAAACCAATGCGACATAACGCTCATCATAGGCAATACCACACCACCACTACCGATACCCGTCAATGTGTAGAACAAACATAGTAGTGGAAAGCTTGTGGTAAACGCCATACCAAGCATGGAGGTCGTAATAAGGAGCAGACTTACCGTTGTGGTAACCCGTGTACCAAGCCTAGGCAAGATGATAGGACTCAAAACCACAGCGATTAAATAGCCTATCAAATTAGCAAACCCTAATAAACCACTTTGGCTGTAATTTAGATCAAGAGATGCCGATATTGACGGTAATAACATGCCAAAAGCAAAACGTCCCAAACCCAGTCCACAGAACATGGCAGCCGCACCAGTGATCGCAACAATCCAAGCATAATGTATCTTGCTAGCTTTTTGGACGCGCCGATTAGGCATCACAAGTCACTGTTAATTTGGTTGTCAGAGGGTTCAATAAGATTAACAAAGGCCGGCACGCTAAGTTTCGATAGAAATGTATGATAAAAAGCAGCTTCCATGTGCTTATTCCTTCTTATGCTAATCTTTTTAGCATTCCTTTAACCGTTATGGCAATAGCCTTACAATAGCTTCTGCTCTCGATTGAGTCAATTTATATGTACTGCCACTTCTTAATAGAGGCTTGCATACTGCTGATCATAACCTGTCTCCTTAGTCTCACTCATTCAAATAAAACTCTGCTTTATAGCTAAGCCGCTTTAAAAAAGATACAGGATAGCTGGAAGAAATTTTCGAAGCCTCTGGAGTGACGTAGTCACACAGCAAGCTAGAAAAATTTTTGCCAGTTACCCAAAACCATGTGTGTATCCGTTTTATTTAGTTCTGACTATACCATCTAGCTTGGCTTTCACTGCTTTCCAATTCGGCATGACTTGAGGTAACAACCGCCAAAAGCGCTCACCGTGATTATGTTCCACAATATGACATAGCTCATGCAATATAACGTAATCAATGCATTATTTGGGTGCTTTGACTAAATGAGGATTAAGTATAAGGCTGCCTTTGGTTGAGCAACTACCCCACTGCTTTTTCATAGCCAGTATCTTAATAGTGAGCTATTCAGGTAGGCAGCAAAATTTATTGTGCCTGAACTAAAATTGTTGATGTTTGAGTACTTAAAATCTGCCAATCTAGAGCCTTGATGTTGTCTGAATTTCACATAACTCTACACCCATTCTAGTAACCTCGACCCTACCAACTTCAGGGTTTGTAATACTTCCCACCTTACGAAGCTTTCGAACCAATGGTAATAGTGACTGGTTACTTACTTATGAAGAATACGAGCATTTAAATATGCCAAATACGAGCAAGTCTCCTCAGGGTTTTTCAGTGAGTTAAAGCGAAGAGTAAGTAATCATAATGGCCTAAAAAAACAACGTAAGCTGTGGTTTATTAAAGACTTGTTGCTGTTAACGTAATACAAAAAGCAAGACATTCGATGCCTTGCTTTTTGTATTACATTCAATATGGACTGTTTAAGAATTAGCGTGCATATTTAGCACATGAGGCTGGCTTAATGAAATAGGTTGATAAATAGTTAGAGGCTCAAATCTATGTCATCAATGCACAACCGGCGTTCCTTCTGTACTAAACGCAAAGGCTTTATTACTAAAGTTACCGACCATGACCGCTTCAATGACTGGTTTTACCGTGTCATCTATGCCTTCCACTTCAATAATGAAGTTTGCGCCTGAACCACCTTTATCTTCTTCTTTTTCAACGATATAATTAAGCGTTGCCATAGCGGGCAGCTCAATGGGACTTTTTACATAGGATTTCACAAAAGCGCCATCGGTATCGTAATAATCGATTTTATTGATATAGAGAGATTTTTTTAGCGTGGTATTACGTACGCTCAAGGTCGCTGATAATAGGACTTTGCGGTTGTCTCTATCAGTATAGATATCTGAATAGATCGGTACATAGAAGGTTTGTTTATAGCGAAATTGACTACGATCAACCACTGATTTCATCTCAAGCTCTTTGATCGGATCTTTATGTTTCTCTGAAAACATGGTGTTTGGGTCTTGTATTGACTTATCACAGCCTGACGATAATGCCAAGACGGCTATACATAGGACGGATAGGCAGCGCTTATTCATAATCTTCCCCTTTACCAGTTATCAGTTATCAGTTATCAGTGTATGTCGCTATCGTTCCGGACAAAACGTATTCCAAATGGCTATCAGCAAACATGGTTGTCAATTAACCTACTAGCCAATTAATGTACTCTGACCCCAACACTACGTAAAAACTGATTGATATGCTTATTAGCGCCATAGACCACCAGCACATCTTTATCTTGTAGCACTTGTTCAGGCTCTGCTAAGCCTTGAATGTTGGGCTTACTTTGAGCGCGTCCAAAGCTGTCTTCATAATGCTCATAACGCATGGTGCTCAGTAGTTTGATATTGAATTTATCTTCCAGCTGTAAGGCAGCCACTGTTTTGCCAATTAAAGCGTCTGGAATACTAATCTCAACAATACTAAAAGTATCCGTCAAAGAAAAGGAGTCGACGAAATAACGTAGCGACAACCGTTTTGCCCAGCGTTTTGCCGATTCTTTTTCAGGATGAAAAATGTCATCGACCCCAATCGCTTGCAGCACTTTTTCGTGCAGCGGGTTGATACTGCGGCTGATTAAACGCTTTGCTTTTAAGGTTTTAAATAACGCCGTCGCCATGACATTCGCGCCTTGGTCTTCCCCAATTGCCACTATCACGATATCCGTATCGATAATCGGTAGGCCATTGACCGTATACTCATCGGTCGCATCCATACAGATAGTGTGCGAGATGACTTCTTTGTAGGTTTCAACTTTTCGCATACTGCTATCAATAGCAATCACCTCATGGCCTTGGCTGGTGAGCGCTATCCCTAATGACGAGCCAAAACTTCCTAACCCTGCGATGATGTATTTCATAACCTTCCTTTGATGGCCTTGCTTTAATCACTGGATAATAAATTCAGCAGGCTTTAGTTAATAGTAATCTCTTCGGTCGGATAACGATAGTTACGTTGGCGCCTATTTTTGAGTAGCGCAATAAAGATAGTCAACATACCCACCCGCCCAACGAACATAATGACTGAGACCACAAGCTTACTGAAATCTGACAGCTCAGTGGTCAGGTTTAAGCTTAATCCTACCGTGCTATAGGCAGAAAAACACTCAAAAATCACTTTAATCAAGTCAAGCTCAGGCTGATCGTAACTAATCAGGGTCACCCCCAGTCCAATGACTAATAACGATAACCACATGATTGAGAACGCTCGACGAATAGAAATGTCAGCAATTTCACGTTTGAATACTTCAATCTTAGTCTGGCCTCGTGCGAGGCTCAAAGTGTTTAATACCGCAATAGCAAAGGTACTGGTCTTAATACCGCCGCCCGTTGAGTTGGGGGACGCACCAATCCACATCAAAAATATCGTTAGCATAATAGTTGGAAACGCCAGCGCATCCATATCAACAATATTAAACCCTGCGGTTCTTGGGGTAGCTGCCGTAAATAACCCCGTTATTAACTTACCATACCAACTGCTATGCTCAGCAAGTATGCCGTGGTATTCAAACATCAGCACCCCAATGAGCCCTATTAATAATAACGCACCAGAAGTGATTAGAGTGATACGACTATTGATACTGAGCAGCCACGGCTGATAATCATAGCGCGGATCATTATGATAAAGCGCCCTTTGGGTACGGTGACGCAAATAGCGCAGCAGATTGACCACAATCACAAAGCCCATGCCGCCAAATAAGAAGGTGGCACTAATAATCAGTTGTAAAGGATAATTAAAGCGTAGCGCCTCATCGTATAAACCCGCACTAAAGGTAGAAAACCCCGCATTACAAAACGCAGATACGGCATGAAAAGCCGAAAAGAACAGCCGCTCAGAGAGATTCATTCCCGGTAAATCATAAATGCTGATATAAATTAAAATAGCAGCCAGCGCCTCGACACCAAAAGTCACGTATAAGATAGATTTAAGGGTGGTAACCATATCGCCCATACGCGGTGAGTAAGTCATCTCACTGATACTCAGCTGGGTTTCATAGCTGATGCCACCTTTAAAGAAGTAGCTAAAATAAGTCACAAAGGTCAGGATACCTAAGCCACCAATTTGGATAAGACCTATAATAATCATTTGCCCAAAGGTGGTAAAACGGGTCGCCGTATCCACCACAATCAGTCCAGTCACACAGACGGCACTGGTGGCAGTAAATAGCGCATCAATAAAAGAGAGGGGCTGAGTGGTAGCATTAGGCATCATCAATAGCAACGCCCCAATCAATACCACGGATAAGAAACTCAAGATAAAAAACTGTGCTGGATTTAAAAAAGCACGGTTAAGGCTAAAATTATTATCAGATATTTCACGGATAAAAGTGACAAATACGGCAACCTTAATCGCAATGAAGCCATCTACCGGCATCGACAGCCCTGATTGCCATAAAGCCGTAAAATGAATCACCAGCAGCATGACAATAGCCATACCAGTCAGCAAATCAAAAATGGCTACCTTGTTCACAACCAATGGCAATTTTCGGCGTATATAACGCCCTACCGTGGCAACAAACCCCAGTAAAATAATCGTCAAATAGAAGATGTGAAAAATATGCTGTAGCCATGTTGATAGCGTAAAACCACTATCGACTAAAGCGACCCCGACTCCAATGACACTGATAACAATAGTAAATTTATTGAACAACCGATACGGTAGGGCTGGGTGCATAGCCTGAGTCCATTAAAGGGATAATTAGTTCCATCCCTATTTTTGCGATAATATAGGTCTTAAGACAGAAAATTTGGATTGTCCTGCCCACGTCACTTATACTCCTTTTTTTAACCATCTACTAAGACTGATTGCAGAGAATCGTAACCAGTTATGAAGGGATTCATGACGCAGTTTTATGGTGAACGTAAATAACAATTTTTGTCTTATACTCTTAATAATTAACAGCATGCAAATTAATCTCACTCTCTGCACACTAACACACGGGCTGACCGAGTACGTTAGAATCAATTGACGATGCCTATCACGGCGTACCATTATTTTGAATAAAGGCAATAACAATAGGCTGCCCCTATGGCAATGAACATACTCCTGACCATTCATTTTATATTGCTGTTACTCATATCCATTCGGGTGCTGGCGCGTCATGATCTAACCTCATCGGCACGGTTGGCTTGGCTGGTGGTGTTATTTGTGCTGCCTTATATCGGCGTGCTGGTCTATTGGATGTTCGGTGAAATTCATTTGGGCCATAACTTTGCGCGTAAGCATCACGAGATTATTAATAAATTGCATACGCATAATCCGAAAGTGGTCGGTAGTGATGCTGCGTTATCAGAAGCGATCAAACCGGAATACCAAGCGGCTTTTGCTTATTCGGCTGCGGTTACTGGATTTCATACCACCTTGGGCAATCGTGCTGAGCTGATGGCGGATGCTGCTGAAACTCGTGCGCGCATGATTGCAGATTTCGATACAGCGACCGATCATATTCATGTGCTGTATTATATTTGGCTGATCGATCGGATGGGTATTGATACCGCTCAAGCGCTCATTCGTGCTGCCAAGCGCGATGTCACTTGTCGAGCAATGGTTGATGGCATGGGCTCGCGTAAGATAGTGAACTCAAAGACATGGCAGGAGATGAAAGACGCTGGGGTACAAGTCAGTGTGGCACTACCAATTCGCAACTTTATTAAGGTGCTGTTATTTAGTCGAATTGACCTGCGTAATCACCGAAAAATCACGGTTATCGACGGTAAGATTGGCTATAGTGGCAGTCGTAACTGCGCGGATCCCGAGTTTCGAGTCAAGCCAAAATACGCGCCGTGGGTAGATATTATGCTACGGGTCGAAGGACCTGTAGTGGCGCAAAACCAAATGCTCTTTGCTAGTGATTGGTTAATGGAAAATCCTGATACGCCCATCGACAGCTTTTATTATGAGACTACCCCGCAACCGAATGGCTTTGCTGCGCAAGTATTTTCGGACGGTCCCACTCAGCAACGCGGTACAACCCCGCAGTTTTTGGGGGCGCTCATCAGTCAAGCTCAGCGTACCTTGATTGTCTCAACGCCGTACTTTGTACCAGATTATTCATTGGTCAGTATATTATGCGCGACCGCTTATCGCGGTGTGGAAGTGACGATGATATTTCCCAAAAATAATGATTCTTTGGTGGTGGCAGCGACCAGTCGGAGCTATTACTGGCAACTGCTTGAAGCTGGGGTCAGAATTTATGAGTATAAACTAGGCTTGCTACATGCCAAGACCTTGACCGTTGATGGTGAAATCAGCTTAATCGGCTCGACCAATTTAGACTTGCGCAGCTTTGATTTGAATTATGAAAACAATGTGATAATGAGCGATACAGCGTTAACTGCCGACATTATGGCGCGTCAATATCAATATATTGCAGACTCAGTTGAAGTAAAACGTGAACAAGTAGAAAAGTGGCCACTGCCCTATAGAATTTGGAACAACATCGTCGCCACTATGGGACCTATATTGTAGCGTTAAGATGCCGCCAAACTCATAGATATAAACTATCAATAAGCTATTTATCAGCAGTTTTTTGTAAGGTATACACCACAAATTTTGCTTCAGTCACAAACGGCTCAGTCTCAGCACTTGTCAACAGCGCCTGCCGACTCTCAGCACGGGCACGATAAGCATAAGGAGTCATGGTTAATAGATCAGCTAATGCTTCGGCTGACAAGCTCAACTTGGAGCTAACATGATGAGTGCCTATGAGCGTAAAATACGGTGCTAAAGTAGGCAAAAACTTATCAGAATCATGCTCCCTTACGCTATCAAACAAGGCTTCACGCAAGGTTGTTAAGTGCCCGATATCTGGCTTAGCAATCACTAGATAGCCGCTATCTTGTAGGATATCAGCAAATACTTCAGGCAAAATCGGACTAAAGATACTACTGATGCCCGTCATGCTATGCGCGCGTAATGGCAGATGCGCAGCACTGGTCACCAGTGGGTAAATGGCAGTCGTTTTAGTTGGCTCTTCTTTTGCCGCTTCGTTTTTTTGCTGATACCACAATCGAGTTGCAGCCTTACTACCTTTAGCCAGCTCAATCAACGCTGGCTTACTAATATCAGCAGCTATCAAGTCATCAATACCACCCTGTTGCGCCATTGCTTGGGTGTAATACCCTTCTCCGCAACCAATATCTAGCCAACGTGTTTCGGTCTTGTGGTTTTTATTGTTTTTATTGCTTTCATCATTATTGGTTATGATTTTATCTTGCGCTAATAAAGAAGCCATTTTCCGACAAACAAGCGTTTGTAAGGATTGATAATAACCTGCGGCCAAGAACCGCTGCCGCGCCGCGATAGAAAGCTGACTGTCGCCTGGTACTTTGGAGTTTTTTTGTTGTACGGGCAATAGATTGACATAGCCTTGCCGCGCCACATCAAAGGGATGGCAGGTTTGCTTAGGGTGTAAGCTGCCATCACAGCGCCAAGTATCTGGTGCTGGCTGTAGTGGCGACTGACAAAGTGGACAAATAAATAAGGACACAAGCATCTCTAGGTCATACAAATATGGATAGCATTTTAACAAAATTTGGGCTTAGCAAGTAGCAAAAGAAGCTATAAAAAGGGCGACAAAAAAACCACCTCAGTACTAACCGAGATGGCTTTTTTTATCATCAATAAAAATACGTTGAAGGGAGTTTGGTCTTAACGCAGTTTTAGCGTCATCAGCCCCAGTATCACGAGTATGATGGCAATAATCCAAAATCTCACGACCACTTGGGTTTCTTTCCAACCAATCTCTTCAAAATGATGGTGTAGCGGTGCCATACGAAAGACGCGTTTTTTACGTAGCTTATACGAACCTACTTGTAGCATGACCGATAGCGCTTCAGCGACAAACAGCCCGCCCATAATGGCAAAGGCAATCTCTTGGCGAGTCATTACTGCAATAGTACCGAGCATCGCGCCTAGTGCCAATGCCCCGACATCGCCCATAAATACTTGGGCGGGATGAGCATTAAACCATAAGAACCCGAGACCGGCACCAATCATAGCCCCACAAACAATAATTACCTCAGAATTATAAGCAATATAGGGCACATGTAAATATTCAGAAAACCTCACATCACCTGACACATAAGCCATCGCGCCCAAACCTGCCGCTACTAAGACCACAGGTAAAATAGCCAAACCATCTAAGCCATCGGTTAAGTTAACCGCATTAGAGGCGCCATTAATCACAAAATAGGTAAAGATAATAAAGCCGATACCAAAAGGGACTGCCGAGAATGGAATCATCCAGTCTTTAAAGATGGGCAGTAATAAATCCTGCATCTCGCGGGTAGTATTGATATCAGGCTGTAGGGTGGCGATATAATATAAAGATATCCCTACGAATAATGCACCCATTGATAGCCAAAAGTACTTTTTTCGGGCGATTAATCCTTTGGGATCTTTATATTTAATCTTTAGCCAATCATCTGCCCAACCTACCGCGCCAAAGATAATCATCACAATGAGCAGTATCCAAACATAGGGATTACCCAGTCGCGCCCACAGTAAGGTCGATACCCCGATAGCGCTTAAAATGAGCACGCCACCCATAGTAGGCGTGCCCGTTTTGACAAGATGCGATTGTGGGCCATCGCTACGAATAGCCTGTCCATATCTAAGCGCGCGCAAATGCCGAATGACCCGCCCGCCTAAAAACATACTAAAAACAAGCGCAGTAATGACCGCGAGTAACGCCCGCAGTGTCAACGAAGAAACCGCAGAAAACGGCGTATAGTACTGACCCAACCATTCAAACAACCAAACTAACACCGCCTACTCCTTTACTAACGCATCAATAAGTGTTTCCATTTCCATGGAACGAGAGCCTTTGAACAACACGGTACAAGGCTGTGCTTGCTGCGCCTGCAAATACGGCTGTAAATACTGTAATAAACTGTCTTTATCTTCAAAAGCATGGGCTGAGATACCACCAATCTCTTGCGCACCAGCCACGCTATAAGGGGCATACTCACCAACGCAAAGCAGCACATCAATGCCAGTACCGGCAATCGTACGACCTAAACTTTGGTGTTCACTCACAGCAGCAGCGCCTAACTCACCAATGTCACCTAAGACCATTACCTGCATACCAGTTTGCGCCGCCAATACTTTGGCCGCTGCCCGCACCGAGTGCGGATTGGCATTATAGGTATCATCAATAAGGCGATGCAACCCTAGCATTTGGCTGTTTAAACGGCCTTTTGCGGGACGCGCATTGCCAAGACCGATGACAATATCTTCAATGTTAATACCCACTGCATAAGCACAAGCAGCAGCCGCAAGAGCATTATTCACATTATGCTCGCCGGCCAGCGGTAAATTAATATCGTGGACGTGGTTGCCGATATGTAGCTTAAATTCACTGCGCTCAGGCTCGACATCAAGGTGGCTAGAACTCACATCGGTATTGCCAAACCCAATTACGTGCGGCGTGTGGGTCTCAGCGATCCGGCGCAGCTGATTGGTAAAGTCATCTTTGTCAGGGACGATAGCGTACTGCTGATCATTTAGCGTATGGTAAATCTCCGCTTTAGTTTGGCAAATACCCTCACGGCTACCAAACTCGCCTAAATGCGCCGTACCGATATTTAAAATACAGGCGACATCAGGCCGGACAATCTCAGTGGTATAGGCAATCTCACCAATATGATTGGCACCCAGCTCTAATATGGCATAACGGTGATGATCAGACAGCTCGAGCAACATCATCGGCACGCCCAAATCATTGTTTAGGTTGCCACGAGTAATGAGTGTCGGTGCTAGTCGACCAAATATACTACCCAGCATTTCTTTACAAGTGGTCTTACCGCTAGAGCCAGTAATCGCGATAACGGTCAGATTGTGATGTTGCTGGCGGCGATAAGCGGCCAATTGTCCTAATGCCAAGCGGGTATCATTAACAACTAATTGCGGGATTTGCTTTCCAATAGGCATCGAAATCGGTCGCGATACGATGGCGGCTATTGCGCCTTGGGCAGCAGCGACATTGATATAATCATGTCCATCGAAGTTATCGCCGCTCAGGGCCAAAAAGATATCGCCCGTTTTGACAGTGCGGGTATCGGTCACGATACGACTGCTAGTAACGTCGTTGTCTTTATCTGTCTGACCTTCAGGTAGCTGCCAATGACCATCAAGTGCCGCTGTGGCCGCCAGCAAATTATCCGTTTGCCAGACGTACAGCCCTTGTGACTGAATGGTGTTATCGTTGTCAGCTGTCATAATAATTACCTTATATGTTGGCTACCTTATATGGCGGCTACTTTATTTTCTATTTTCTTATTTAACTAAGTGTTAGTTTTTAAATTGAGCAGGCTAGCGTTTAACAAATCAAATTATCTATAAGTGTCCGGCTTGTTGTAAAGCCTGTTTCAAGATGATGCTGTCATCAAAATCATGACGCACGCCATTAATTTCTTGATAGGTTTCGTGCCCCTTGCCAGCGATAACCACAATATCATCGGGGCTGGCATGAGCGACCGCATATTCAATTGCTTTCTGACGTGCCGGCTCAATATGGGTACGCTGATATTGCTCTACACTCATACCCGCTTGCATGTCTTTTAAAATGATATTGGGATCTTCGGTGCGCGGGTTATCCGCCGTTAGTATGACTTGATCCGCCCCTGATAATCCTGCCTGCGCCATTAATGGGCGCTTGCCCGCATCGCGATCTCCGCCGCAACCAAACACGGCCCACAGCTTACCGCGACAGTGCGTTCTAAGACTGTCAAGCACTTGCACCAAAGCATCAGGCGTATGGGCATAATCAACGATAAAACAGCCTTCTGTTGACGGTACTCGCTGCATCCGCCCGTTGGCCCCTTGTAGCTGCGGTACCACTGCTGCAATGCGCTCAAGACGTATCCCTAATGCTACCGCTGCTGCAATCGCCGCCAATAGATTTGCCACATTAAAGCGTCCGAGTAGCGGGCTGACAATATTAATGTCGCTAGGCTTCTCATTTTTGAGCTTACTACTATCAAGCTCATTACCCTCAAAGGCGCTACGCAAAGTAATATTCACGCCTTGCAGGCTTGGCTCGACAGTGGATGCTATAAAAGTCGCGTCTGACATCGCATCCAAACTATACGTCCACACGGTCAAATTGCTCGCGTGCGCGGTATCGAGCATTATCTGCGCATGCTCATCGTCAATATTGATAATAGCGTGAGTCAGGCTTGGGAAATGGGCGGTATCAAACAGCTTTGCTTTGGCGGCGACATACTCTGCCATATCGGCATGATAATCTAGGTGATCACGGCTCAGATTGGTATAAATGGCGACGGTAACTGGCATGCCTTGCAAGCGCTGCTGATCAAGCCCATGCGAGCTAGCCTCAAGCGCCAGTAAATCCGCGCCTTCCTCACCCATTTGATGTAAAAACTGCTGTACCGCTAAGGCATCGCCGGTAGTATGACTGGCCTGAATCAGCGCGCCCAATTTACCATTGCCCGCCGTCCCCATTACCGCGCTGCTCATCCCTGTTAGCTGCACTAATTGCGCCACCAGTTGGCTGATAGTTGTTTTACCGTTAGTGCCCGTCACTGCCGCCACCGTTGGTAAAGTAGTCGGCTGCTGATATTGCAGATACGCTTGAATCAAATCGCCTAAAAAGTCACGAATATTGGGCACGTATAATACTGGACATGGCAGCGCTGCGAGATGCTGTTGTGCTGAAGGTTGGCTATTAGTGGCAGGCCGATCACCATTAACTTGAGTATCATTATTTCGGTTATCGCTAAGCTGAATGTTGGCATTTGGCGGAACGTTAGCCGGAGTAAGCAAGGCTATAGGATCGATTTCTGACAAGACAAAAGCAGCTTTTTCGGCGGCCTGTAATAGATAATCGCGAGTCTTTTGACAGTTTGGTGTCTGACTTTTTAATAAAACAAACACATCATTAGCAGCGAGCTGGCGGCTATCTAAGCGAAACTGCTGAAAGGGAATACTTTCGATCGAATTTGGATTGCCTGCTGCCTGTATCATCGCTACCAGTGGCTGCTGTAGCCTAGGATTGCTGGCGTTAGCTTTGATAAGCTGCTGCAAGGTAACAATAACGCTACTTGGCGATGAGGCGAGCGTGGTCATGGGCAAATCCTAGACGTATAAAAATGAACGATTATTTAAAAGTTAAACAGTGAAAACCTTTGGTTACTCCAATAGAGTGGACTAACCACCTACCATTTAACATCTGCTATTCTTCGGTCTGTAATGGCTTATCTAGAGGCACGTTATACAAACGTAACGCCTCTTTCATAACATTATGAAATACGGGTGCTGCGGTCAGCCCCGCATAAATCTGTGCGCGTGGATCTTCAATTAGGATGACACCCACTAATTTTGGGTTGGAAGCTGGTACCATACCCGCAAAGACGTTGCGATACTGATCGGCATGATAGCCACCGTCAGGGTTAATCCGGCGTGACGTCCCAGTTTTACCAGCCACGCGATAGCCATCAATAGCCGCCGCTTTGGCCGTTCCACCTTGCTCAGTGACTGCCTCTAACATTTGTACGATCGACATCGCTTGTTCTTGCGCCATAATTCGCTTACTTGGCAATACTTTGTCATTCTTAATCAAACTTAATGGATGCATTATGCCGCCTGATGCTAGAGCGGCATAGGCCTGTGCCACCTGTGCAAGCGTCACTTGTATACCATAACCATAACTGACAGTAGCACGCCGTGCGGTCTCTTTTTCTTTAGGAGTGACCACTAAGCCACTGCCCTCACCTGGGAACTGTAGCGGGGTTTTTGACCCAAAGCCAAATTGCTTTTGCATATTGGTAATAGCATCAGGCGGTAAGGATAAGGCAATCTTAGTAGAGGCGACATTACTTGATTTTTGTAGTAGGGTCGCCAGATTGATCCTCCCTAAGTTATTATGGTCGCGGATAGTGTAGCCTCTGACGCGAATAGAGCCAGGATTGGTATCAATCAAAGACGTCGAGGTGTATTTACCTGAGTCTAAGGCAGCAGCAACGGTAAAGGGCTTCATGACCGAACCGGGCTCAAAGACGTCAAGTACCGCGCGATTACGCTGGTTTTCACCTGTCATCTCATTGAGATTATTAGAGTTAAAAGACGGCCATGTGGATAACGCGAGTACCTCGCCCGTTTGTACATCCACCACCATTCCCGTAGCCCAGCGTGCTTGTAGCAGACGCCCTGATTTTTCCAGCTCTTTATAGAGTAAGTACTGTAAGCGCGAGTCAATAGTTAGCGCCACATCTTGTCCAGCTATTTCCGGCTCCAGCTGTTTGATTTCTTTTAAGCTGTTTTGCTTGGCATCTTTTAATACCAAAACTTTGCCATCGTCACCGGCCAGCGCTTTTTCATATTGGCGCTCAATACCGGCACGACCTTCGTAGCCGCCCTCCGGATCATCAGCATTTTGTCCCATAAAACCTAACAACTGCGAGTTAGGCTGCGGCTGAGGATAGTAGCGTTGAAAGAAGTTCTTTTCATACACGCCCGGGAAATCCAGCGAGCTGACACTTTGAGCAATTTCAGGGGTAACTTTATTAAGTAGCGGTAGATAATGGGAACCTGCACCCGATGGCAACACCGCTTTTACCGCTTCTTCATCGGTGACATCGATACTGTCATCAAGAGCGGTGGCTTTTTGTAATTCAGTCACCGCTATATTAGCGGCAACCGCAAGCGTGGTCAGATCCATATTATCAAGGCGCTTTTGCATGCGTGCTTGCAGCTGCGGGCTTTCAGGATTAGTAAGCTTGACTCGTTTAAGCTCATAATATTCACGTGCATAATCATGCGGGCTAAAGGACACCGTTGCCAACGGCGCACTGACCGCTAGTGGCAGATTATTGCGATCGGTAATCATACCGCGATAAGACTTTTGCGTGCGCACGCTGGTGATCAGCTCGTCACCTTTATCCTGATAGAATTGGGCATTGGCCACTTGTACATAATAAGCGCGCGCTATCAGTAGCGCCAATACGATGAGAGCAACGCCCCAAACGGTACGGAAACGGTTTTTATCATTTTCAAAGCCGCCGCGCGATGAGGCGCCAGAAGCCCTGTTAAAAGCGATTTTTTTACGGTTTTTGACACTGGTATATGCGCCTTGTTTCTCGCTCTTTTTTAGGCGACCAAACAGCGGAGTAGAGCGTTTTTTTGGAGTGTTTTTTGAGGAGTCAGCTTTTGAGTTTTTAGCAGTGGCAGATTGACTGTCCGTTTGACCAGACTTGGCAGTACTGGCGCGGCGCAACGGCTTGATTACCTTACCGCTGGCTGGTTTTTTACTGGTATTATTTGCGGTGCTTTTACCGGTAGTTGAACTGGGTTTTTTATCACTCATTGTCCGGCCTCCATCGCTTCGGAGTCAGTTACAGAAGCCTCAGCTACCGAGCTATTAGCTGAAGAACTATTCGTTGAAGGGGCATCAGTTACTAAGCTAGTAGGCTCAACCACAGCTACACCCGGCTGAATAATCAGCTTATCTTTAAGAGTGGGCGTATACATACTTAGCTCAGCGACCGCACGGCTGGCTATCTGCGGGGTGGCACTAAAGGTTTGCTGTTCAATCAAAAGACGCTGGTGCTCAACTTGCAGCTTACGTTCTTGTTTTTTCATGTCTTGCAAGGTTTTATAATCCTGATGATATTGTTGAACGCCTTCGGCAGTTTTGATTCCGCTCCACACAATGGCGGCGGCTAATAGTAATAACACCACCACGTAAATACTCACCACCCCAAAACGCCGGGCGAATAATTCTCCGACATCAGTAGTGTTGGTCGATGCCCTGTTGCGACGGTTTGCAGCTTGGTCAGATATTGCCATGACGATCTCAGAAAAATAAACTTAAATATAAAAGAGGGATTAAGGGTGCGGTTTTTAAACGACTCACTTCCCACCAAAACCATCAATAAAAAACACTCACTACAGTCAGAACTAAAAAAGACAAACAAAAAAGCAACTGCTGAGCCTAGCAGACAATATTTACAGCTTCTTAACAGCTGCGTAGTTATTACTACATTAACATCAATTCGGTATGCAAAATGCCTGCTAATGACCGTTGATAGTTACGCCGTACTGATTGTTCACGATGAGGCAGACGTTTTCAGCTGCCTAATATTTTCAAATAGAGGTTGGTTTCAACTAGCTACTATTTTTAATGAGAGGCTGGTTGATAATCTGTATCCGTACGAGTGGCGGTCCGTAACCACGCACTACGCGAGCGTGGGTTTCCGGCTACTTCCGCTTTACTGGGGCCAATGCGTTTGGGTTTACTAAAATAGCGCGGGCGATTGGGTGGCATTGGTGATTGCTCATCTTCAGGATATTGCCCTTTACTATGACGCTGCAAAAATTGCTTAATACGTCGATCTTCTAACGAATGAAAGCTAATCACAGCCAGCTGCCCGCCAGCTTTAATAATAGGAAGGCTTTGCTCTAAAAAGCTATCAACATCGCCAAGCTCATTATTAATAAAAATACGCATGGCTTGAAAACTTTGAGTGGCCGGATGCTTGCCTCTTTGCCAATTAGGATGCGCAACCTTAATGACTTCTGCCAGCTCTAAGGTAGAAGTATAACGGCTCATCTCTTTAATCGCCCGCGCAATTCGGCGACTGTGACGCTCCTCACCAAATTCGTATAATACGTTGGCTAAAGTTTCATCATCGACCTGCTCAAGCCATTCAGCAACGGATTGACCGCGAGTGGTATCCATACGCATGTCTATCGCGCCATCACGCATAAAGCTAAAACCGCGACTGCCATCGTCAATCTGCGGCGAGGAAACGCCCAAATCCGCCATTAGCCCATCCACTTGCGTGATACCCATCGCCGCTAAGCTGTCGGTTAAATTGGCAAAGCTATCATGAATAACCTGCACGCGGCTGTCTTTGCTTGCCAATTCTCGGGCAACGGTAATGGCGGTTGGGTCTTTATCGATAACGATAAGCTGTGCATCATCAGCCAACTGTGATAATAACAATCGGCTATGACCGCCGCGCCCAAAGGTTGCATCGACATAGACACCGCTAGCTTGCAAGCTATTTTGACCATCTGGGTCATTTTCTGGTAACGATTTGACGCCTAAGACTGCGGCAACCGCTTCTTGTAATAATACCGCATCATGCGCGAAGCTTAATTCGTCGGGCGTGGTAGGGTTTTGGGTAGATGAATTATCCATAGTAGAAGGGTCATCCGGCATAGCGGAAGCATCTGCAACAGATGAAGGACTGGTTTTCGAATTTGGCTTAGTCTTCGACTTAGAATTTGGCTTAATTTTTGATAGTGACACAAACAACTCAATAAATGACGACCAATGAGGCCATTAATAATAAAAAAATTAGATAAAAATAAACAAGTTAGGACTTGCCTAACATTATTATCGCAAGGATACATCTGTAGTCAAGCACCATCTGGCCTTTTCAGCAAAAATATTACTTATCCCTGTTATAATAGCGCTATATTTTACGCTATATAGCACTATAACGGCTCCTTTTCCTTAAATTTTTTAACTGACGCTTTTTAATTAACAATAATTATTTTGAGACCATTATGACTCCAACCACAGCTTCTGCTAATAATAGTACCCACAATAACCGTCCCGTACGTACTCGAATTGCCCCCTCGCCTACTGGTTTCCCTCATGTGGGCACCGCTTATATCGCGCTATTTAATTTAGCTTTTGCTAAGGCGCACGGCGGCGAATTTATTCTACGTATTGAAGATACCGACCAAGTCCGCTCCACTGAGCAATCTGAACAGATGATTTTGGACGCGCTACGCTGGGTAGGCCTTGATTGGGCGGAAGGTCCTGACGTCGGTGGCCCGCATGCCCCGTATCGTCAAAGCGAACGCGCTGATATCTACAAAGATCATGCCCAGCAGCTATTGGATAGCGATCATGCCTTTCGCTGTTTTTGTACCAGCGAAGAGCTAGATACCATGCGTGCTGAGCAAATGGCCAACGGCGAGAGCCCTCGTTATGACGGCCGCTACGCTAATTTATCACGTGAAGAGTCGGACAAAATGGTCGCCGATGGCATGCCATATGTGATTCGTATGCGCGTACCCTCTGAAGGCGTCTGCCGCGTTGAAGACATGCTACGCGGAACGGTTGAGATTCCTTGGGCACAAGTCGATATGCAAGTATTGCTCAAAACCGATGGCTTGCCAACGTATCATCTTGCCAACGTCGTCGATGACCATTTAATGGACATCAGCCACGTATTGCGCGGTGAGGAATGGCTCAACTCTGCCCCTAAACATCAATTGCTATATGAATATTTTGGCTGGGAAATGCCAGTGCTGTGCCACATGCCCCTACTACGTAACCCTGACAAATCAAAACTGTCTAAACGCAAAAATCCCACCTCTATCACTTACTACCGTGATGCTGGCGTTTTGCCCGAAGCCTTACTCAACTATCTAGGCCGTATGGGTTATTCTATGCCTGATGAGGCCGAACAGTTTACTTTAGAAGAAATGATCGCCAGTTTTGATATTCAGCGAGTCTCCCTTGGCGGCCCTATCTTCGATATTGAAAAGCTTAATTGGCTAAATGCCGAATGGTTACGCGCTTTGACGCCAGAAGAGCTGAAAAATAAAATCCTCGCATGGGCAAATGATAGTGACAAATTGACCGCGATGGCTGCAGCCATTCAACCACGTATTGAGCTACTCTCCGATGCGGTTAATTGGGGAGCCTTTTATTTCCAAAACCTACCAGATGTCACTGCTGAAAGCTTTACTCATAAATCGCTGACTCCTGAACAAATTATGGAAATGTTGCAACTGACTATTTGGCAGCTTGAAGCGCTACCCACTTGGTCTGAAGAAAACATCTACGCGACTATAAAAGGGCTATCTGCTGAACTCGATATCAAAATGCGCGACTTTATTGCGCCCTTCTTTATCGCTATTGCAGGTAGCACGTCATCGACGCCAGTGATGAACTCTATGGCTATTATTGGTGCGGATATGACACTTATACGTCTGCGTCATGGTGTTAACGTGCTTGGCGGCTTGGGTAAAAAGAAGCTTAAGAAGCTTGAGAAGCAAGCGGCTGACTTGCCAGACTTTTTGGCTGCTGATGATGGTGAGAACCGTTAAAACTTTTGTTCTTGAAAAATCATCACAATTTTCGGCTCGCAAAGAAAATTATTTAAGTAGGATTCCCTACGGAATTTATTAAAAAAAGACCGGTCAGGCTATCCCTGACCGGTCTTACATTAAAACTGATATTTTACTGAACTTATCGATTGGAAATGAATATGGCAGCTAAAACCGTCACTATAGAAAATAAAGACTATATTTTTTCAACTCAAAAGGAGGCGCAGCAATATTATAAGGGCATAGTAAAAGAACTTTATGATACTAATCTGACTCTTGCAAATGGACAGGATTTTGAAGACCTGAAGTGGATATATACGGCTTACTGTGGTTATACCAACTACCCGTTAGATCGATTAGAAAATACTGACATCATTGGTTTTAAAGGGGTAAAAACTGTCCGGCAAAATAGCGGCCAATATATTCCCACTGAGTGCTGTGCCGTCGTTTTTTCTGATGAAACTGAAGAAGAGTTTTCTACCGATAAAGCCATTAAAGAAATTGCCATTAAGCAAAACCCACGCTAATTCGTACTAGTGATTCAAATGAAACCGCTTTGGGCGCCTCTTTTAGAAAATTTATTGCGTATTTATTAAAATAGCGGTTGACAACCCTTCTCTACTTACCTAAAATACGCACACTCTTAGCGAGGGGCTATAGCTCAGTTGGTAGAGCACTTGCATGGCATGCAAGGGGTCAACGGTTCGACTCCGTTTAGCTCCACCACGCTATTTATGGTAAAGTGCAGCACTACTAAGCTTTATTATAAGTACCTTGCTAATAGTACAGCATCACCTAGGCACCGCTTATTTTTTAAGCAATCTGATGTTGTTGATTACCGTTATAGCACTATGAACTATAGTATCTATGACAACTCTATGCGTCCCCATCGTCTAGAGGCCTAGGACACCGCCCTTTCACGGCGGTAACGGGGGTTCGAACCCCCCTGGGGACGCCATTATTCGGCGTCACTTATTAGCACTTTTGCGAAGCTGCATAAGATTAGACTGATAAGCGTAGCATCAAAAAGCCCAATCATTGCGATTGGGCTTTTTTTCGTCTATTTTTTATGATGGCTGGCTTGTAATGTCTTTTTTGCAGTGAATTCCATGACATATTTTTCATTATAAAAATTAATCTAGTAAGAATATATCCTACTAATTTATTGAAAAACTTACGCAAGCTTACATTAACCCGTTTCATTGACATAGTGTAACGCCTTTATACACAATGTTAGCATTTTCCTACTTAAAAGTATTATTAATTCATCGCTTTATTTCTTATCGTGTTGTTGTATTTATTGAACTTATAAGTAGTCTTACAGAAATTATTTATAAGATCTGAATTAAACAGCTTATATCATACTGAGAAAAAGCTATCAAAATAATTTACTATTAAGGAATGTCTATGTCACCTACCTATTCGCTTCAACGTCGTCCATCGTGGCGCGGTGTGCTAGCAGGTCTCGTCATGGGACTGATAGTTGTCATGGCGATGATTGCCCTTGCTCTGGTTCTCAGCTCATTTTTACCTTTCGATTTAAAAGGTACTAGTATTGCCGCTGGTATTTATGCAGCAATTACTGCAATAGTCAGTGCTTTTGTGGCAGGCTATTTTGCGATTAAATTTTCAGCGCCTGAAGCATTATTCGGCGATGGTACAGATATTGATCCAAAAGATGCCAGCTTAACGGGTATGTTAACTGCTGCATTGATCGTGTTACTGACTACATTTTTTGCTATGAGCAGTGCCACTAGTATTTTAGCAACCGCAGGTAATGCTGTTGGTGGTACGGTTAGTACTGTAGCTAAAACCACAGCAGCTACAGCGTCAGCAGTAGGCACAGCAGCGGCATCTGTGCCAGAAGGCACTGTACAACAAGTGCAACAACAAGCGCAGGAAGTTTACCAAAAAGTATCTGGTGAAATTAGCCAAGAAGACGTACGCGAAATGATTGCTAAGAACACGCAGAATTTAAATGAACAACAGCTTGAAGCCAGTGGTAATGTGCTTTATGAGATGGTGAACGAAACTGAAAATGAAGTCGCCAATATGGATTTCACTAGTATCGATACATGGCGCAACATTGATGACTATGCTAAACAGCGCATGGCATCTATCGAACAAACCTTACAAGGTCCTGAGCTTATTACTCGCTTAAAATCAGAAGGCCTAACTGAAGCACAAGCTATCGAAGTTCGTAGTGAAGTTACTCAGTCATTTAATGAATACAAAATGCAAACTGAGCAATATATCGCTCAAGCTCAACAAACCGTTGATCAAGGTCTAGACCAAGCTGAAGATGTTGCTCGTAAAGCAGCTTTATATACTGGTTTATTCTGGTTAATCAGTGCATTGCTAACCTTTATCGCTAGTACCTTTGGTGCTAAAAGTGCAGCAGCAAACTATCGTTTGGCTAAGCCTATCGTTACTTGGGGCGACAACGTTAAATAAGCAGCAATATTGAACAACAACCAATGTTAAACAATTTTAAAAAAAGAAAGCCCAATCTTGACGACTGGGCTTTTTTTATGCTTGTTTCTATTGGCACCAGTTGTTTATTTAACGGGGCAAATCGATACCGCTTGGACATGGTGTCACCCTTATAGCTAAGCCGCTCTAAAACGGATACAGAATAGCTGGTAGAAATTTTCGAAGCCTCTGGAGTGACGCAGTCACACAGCAAGCTAGAAAAATTTTTGCCAGTTATCAAAAACCATGTATGTACCTGTTGTATTTAGTTCTGATTATAGTAAAAAGGTCAAAAGAATCAAATTCCTTATGGGCAAGTTGTATGATAAGCGAGCTTAATTAGTTATTTTTTTAGTGAGCTAATTTCTTTAAGGATAAATTTAAAGACAAGTACGTGCCAACCAATATCACGATTGAGCCAATGATTGCCCCTATATCCAAGGCTTCGCCAAGTAACACATAACCAAAGAATATCGCAAAAATAGGAATGACTAAGGTAATGCTAGTCGCGCGCATAGCGCCAATATTTTTAATAAGTCGGTTCATAAAGATTAGTGCGATAGCCGTCGAAAACACCCCGATGCAAATTACGGATACCCAGGCTTTAAGACTAATGCTTTTGCCATACGGAAATTCATACACGGCAATGGGTAGCATGACCAAGCTGGCAATGATTAGCGAGCCTGCCGTGATCGCAATCGGCGAAAGGTCTTCTAAATAGTTTCTGGTGATATTGGCCCCTGTCGCATAACCGACACAGGCCAATAAGGCGTAGGCCATAGGCAGCAACCCTGACCCTAAATCTAAAACTTGTCCCTGCTCACCAAACAAGCGCTCACTCATTAAAATACCGACACCAACGACACCGATAACCAATCCTAAGGTTTGTTTTTTAGCCAGTTTATCGTTAAAAAACTTACTGGCAATAAACCCACTCATCATGGGCACGGAGGCATTGAGCACAGCCAATACCCCCGCATTCACTGACTGTGCTGAAAAAGAAAACAGCACAAATGGAATCGCAGCGGAGAACAAACCGACCACTGCCAGCACTTTGAAATTTTCACGAATACCTTCTCGACTTTTTGGATATAGCACCACAAAAATAAGCATGGTTAGTCCTGCAAATACCACACGCAGGCTAGCAAATGCCAACGAGCCAAACTCTGGGACGCCCACTCGATAAAATATAAAGGATAGCGACCACATAAAGGACAGCGTAAAAAAGATAATAAGGTCGCGTCTGGTCATTTGTTAACTCAATTTGGCTGGCTGTTTAGTTAGCGGTTTAGACTGTAGTTGCTAAGTCATTAAAAATGTCGTGATGATAACTTTTTAATGCAATCAAAGGTGGGATTTTTATGTATTTGTAGGCGACCACACTATAAACATTCATTCAGCCAACAAAAAGCCCAATCTCAAGGATTGGGCTTTTTGTCATGCTAAGTACAGTCAGCAGTTACGCAGCGTCTTTATTCTCACTAGCCAGTTGACGCAGTACATAGTGCAATACACCACCATGACGCACATATTCACGCTCTTTTGGCGTCTGTAGCACTACATTGACATCAAAGGTCTCGGTTGAGCCATCAGCGCGTGTGGCAGTAACCGTAGCCATCTCACTCTCGCCATTGTTAAGCCCTGTGATACTCAGTACCTCTGAGCCATCAAGGTTATGAGATTGCGCACTCTCGCCATCTTTAAAGGTCAATGGCAGTACACCCATACCTACGAGGTTAGAGCGGTGAATACGCTCAAACGAGCCAGTAAGGACCGCTTTTACACCCAGTAAAATCGTACCTTTAGCAGCCCAGTCACGACTAGAGCCAGAACCATATTCTTCACCGCCAAGGACTACCAGCGTACGACCTTCTTCTTTATACTTCATTGCGGCATCATAGATGGGCATTTGCTCGCCATCTTGTAGGGTCGATTTATCCCCTTTGAGATAATAAGTATAACCACCCTCTTTACCGTCCATCATCAAGTTTTTGATACGGATATTGGCAAAAGTACCACGGGTCATGACCGCATCATTACCACGGCGTGAGCCATAGCTGTTGAAGTCGGCTTCCATCACTCCGCGACCTTTTAAGTACTTACCAGCCGGCGAGTCTGCATCGATGTTGCCCGCAGGTGAGATATGGTCGGTAGTGATAGAATCACCGAACAAGCCCAATATGCGTGCATTCTCAATATCAGGAATACCTTGTGGTTCCATGGTCATATCATCAAAGAACGGTGGGTTCTTGATGTAAGTTGATTCCTCACTCCATGGATATAGCTGGCTGTCTGAAGACGAAATGGAATTCCATTCATCACTACCATCAAATACTTCGCCGTAGTTTTTATGGAACATCTCAGCATCAATATTATTAGCGATTAGCTCATTAATCTCTGCTGAGGTTGGCCAGATGTCTTTAAGGAAGACATCATTGCCTTCTTGGTCTTGTCCCAGCGGATGGGTAGTCATATCGATATCAACGGTACCCGCCAGCGCATAGGCCACTACTAATGGCGGTGAGGCCAAATAGTTGGCTTTTACATGGGAGTGGATACGACCTTCGAAGTTACGGTTGCCCGATAGCACAGCGGCAGCGACCAAATCATTGTCTTCAATGCCTTTTTCTATGCTCTCAAGCAGTGGTCCTGAGTTACCGATACAAGTAGTACAACCATAGCCGACGAGATAAAAGCCAATTTTTTCCAGCTCAGGCATTAGTTCCGTTTTGTCAAGATAATCGGTCACGACTTTCGAGCCTGGCGCAAAGGAGGTTTTTACCCACGGCTTAGCCATCAGTCCTTTTGCCGCTGCATTTCTGGCGACCAATCCTGCCCCGATCATTACCGCAGGGTTTGAAGTATTAGTACAAGAAGTAATCGCTGCAATGACCACAGCGCCGTCACGTAGCTTATGCTCGTTGTCCTCTATCTTAACGTTAGAGAAGACATTGTTAGCAGCATGTCTAACGTCACTGACATCATATTGCGTATCCTGTGCCGAATTAGGCTTAGCCGCTAGTTTATCCGCTTGCTTTTGCTCACCACCTTCTTCATCAAAGCGATCTTTACCTTTAACTTCCGCTTTACGATCTTTAGTCATGGTCTCCAAGGTTTTGCCAAAGCTCTTGTGCATGTCAGACAAAGCAATACGTTGATGCGGTAGCTTAGGTCCGGCAAGCGATGGTTCAACGGTAGTTAAGTCAAGATGCAGTTTGCTCGAATAAGTCGCATCCGGAGTATCCGCATCATGCCATAAACCCTGCGCTTTGGCATATTTTTCAACCAGTTCAATCTGATCTTCATCACGACCTGATAAACGCAAATAATCAATCGACATTTGGTCAATCGGGAAAATACCACAAGTTGCGCCATATTCTGGTGACATATTGGCAATGGTTGCACGATCAGCCAGCGGCATACTGTTTAGGCCTTCACCGTAAAATTCTACGAACTTACCAACCACTCCATGAGCCCGTAGCATTTCAACCACGCGTAGTACCAAGTCAGTTGCAGTAACGCCTTCGGACAGCTCACCGCTCATCTCAAAGCCAACGACTTGCGGTATCAGCATTGATGACGGTTGTCCAAGCATAGCAGCTTCTGCTTCAATACCGCCAACGCCCCAACCAAGTACACCAATACCATTAATCATCGTGGTGTGGCTGTCGGTACCAAAAACAGTATCAGGATAAGCGGTCAGCTCGCCATCAACTTCAGCGGTCATCACCACCCGCGCTAAATACTCTAAGTTTACTTGATGCACAATCCCAGTGGCAGGCGGTACCACTACAAAGTTTTCAAACGCTTGTTTGCCCCAATGCAGAAATTCATAACGCTCATTATTACGCTCAAATTCAATCTTCTTGTTTAAATCAAGCGCATCTTCGCGACCATAAACATCGACTTGCACTGAGTGATCAACGACCAATTCACTAGGGATAAACGGGTTAATTTGCTCCGCTTTACCGCCAAGCTTGACCACCGCATCACGCATTGCGGCTAAATCTACTACTGAGGGTACCCCAGTAAAATCTTGTAGCACCACACGAGCCGGCATAAAGGCAATCTCTTGTGATGGCGCAGCAGCAGCGTCCCAGTTAGCGACCGCTTCAATATGGTTTTTGCCTACCGATTGGCCACCATCTTCTTTTCGCAGCAAGTTCTCAAGCACAATTTTCATGCAAAACGGCAGAGTATTAATATTGTCATAGGTTTTGGTCAGTTCAGGTAAACTATAGTAGGCATAATCCTTGCCATCGACCGAGAGGGTGTCTTTTACGTTGAAAATATCACTCATGGTAGCTTCCTTATCTATATTCTAGTGGGTTGTGGATTTATTGTTATTACAGGTGGCTAAGAAGGTTAAAAAAATTTAAATGACTTATTCATAGCTTTATTAACAATAAATTATAAGTGTAACCATACTAATTAACAGTAATGCCCTTTCACCATAGCAAATAACCCTATACTTGTTAACGCTAAGTGGTTAATGAATCGTGGCATAATCGTAACCGCAACAGTGGCTTAACGATATGTCAATAGAGCGTTTGCTCATAATTGTTGGCGACGACCACTACGAAACACATAACTGTCCTCATAAAATTCAGAATTGGCATTGTCAGCCCAAAAATGCGGCACTCCTAAAATAGGCAAAGGTGAAAGGTTACGCGGGGTAATATCATCCTGTGATAATAGCTGGTGCATATGTTCAGACAGCTTATTATCGATATACGCCAAACGGTCTGGTAATGACAAGGCAAAAAAACCAGGCGCAACATTGATTATCACGCTATGCGCACATAATGGTTTACGCGGTTGTATCAGCTGCTCAAGTAATGCATGGCCAAAAATATAAACCGCCGCCTGTGTATCCTCATTTGGCTGGCGCGGGTTTTCCCAGTGGTCGCGCGGTGACACTAAGCTTGCTTGCCAATCAAAATTAATTAAAGCCTCACCCATATGAGGCTCAGAGGTTACCAATATCGCCCCATTTTCATCAAATACAGTGATGGTATCGCGGACGCGTCCCCGACTTTCACCAATGCCTTGCCCATTAATTTGCTTGGTAATCTGCTTAGAAATCTCGATCATATGATGATGATTCAGCAACGCCTTAGTATTAGGAAATGTCAGCCAAATACTGCCGTTAAATAAATCATGTAAATTATCACGGGTAGGAATATTACCAGTAGTGGCGATAAAGTGCTCATAGCCCTCACCTTCTGGCAGCGCATCTTGTGAGACAAACATTAAGCTATGAGCCTGATTATTTTGGATAGGCTTAGTTTGCGGTAAAGGCCTTTGCAAGTCTCCAGCATGCTCAGTCATCGCTGTATTCAACAGCTCAGCGATGATACTGGTGCTATGAGTGGAATTATCATTGAAATTAGCGTCTACCTCATGTGAGCGTTGCGCCTGACTACTTAAATTCTCTACCGTTTGGCTAAGACAGTTCAATTGACTCAGATGACATAACCACGGTGCTTGCCAGTTAATATCGGCAAAACTTAAATCTAATGTGGTGGTAGCTGAGGGTGAGGATTTAGGCGACGAAGCGTGAGCGGTCATGATGAGAATCTCTATGGTACGTGTGGCTTATATTATGTAAAACGCGATGAGTTTGGCGTGGTAGCTCATGGTATCATAGGACGCTTTTTTACCGCTAGGGCGACCCTTTTATGGCAAATTTTAACACCCACTTAAATGGCGCATTTGCGGTAAGTGGTGCGCTAGGTTTAACCGTTTATAAAGCCGGCTTGTTGAATGACTCAGGATTTTTAATATGCGTGGCGCTTGGCACGGTAGGCGGACTGCTGCCTGATCTAGACTCTGATAACTCGACCCCGATTAAATTGGGCTTTAATATTGCGTCCTTCATATTTGCCTTTGGGCTGGTGATGCATTGGCGCAGTGAGCTGAGCTTACTGGCACTAATAGCGCTATGGCTGGCGGGTTACGGCTTTATGCGTTATGTGGTCTTCCAGATATTTACCAGCATGACGGTGCATCGCGGCGTTATTCACTCGGTGCCGTATATGGCAATATTGGGGCTGGGGCTGACGTATTTGAGCTACAACGTAGTACATAATCCGCTAACCGCCAGCTGGTTTTACGGTCTATTCTTATTCGGTGGCGCTATGGTACATTTGCTATTAGATGAGATGTATAGCGTGAATCTATCAGGGATGACCATGAAGCGCTCATCCGGTACGGCGATGAAGTTTTATCAACACAAAGATAAATGGTGGTACTTATTACTATACGCATTGCTCGCTATGCTGGTCTATTTTGCACCACCTTTTGATCCGTTCTGGGAGCAGCTGCGCGACCCCGCACCGTGGGCACAACTCAAAGTCGGCATGTTGCCTACTTTTATAAAAAACTTATTATCTTGAAAGTATTATTGATTAACTATTAGAGTAAACTATGCCGCTTTCTATAAAGACCTGCCCTTGCCAAATCCATCCGTCATTTGTCCATGTTAGCAGTGCACTAACCTATAGTAACTGCTGTCAGCCTTATCATGATGACATTGAGGAAGTTAATGGTATAAAAACTGATAGCGCTGAACGACTAATGCGCACTCGTTATAGCGCGTTTGTATTGGTAAAGGCGGACTATATTGTAGCGACCACTGTGCCAACTCAACAAGCATTGCTTGATATAAAAGCTATTGAGACATGGGCAAAGGAGACGGATTGGGCAGGGTTAGAAATCGTGCAACACACGCCAAAACTGGGTAAACGTCATGCTCAGGTTGAGTTTAAGGCGTTTTACACTACGTCAGAGGGAACGCAGGCGCATCATGAGTTATCTACCTTTGTAAAAGTGACAGATAAGTCTGCTTCTGAAAATAAAGAACGCTGGTACTTTCTTGACCCAACGGTATCGATGACTGTGAGCCAAAAGCAACCGTGTATTTGTGGGTCTGGTGAGAAGTTTAAACGGTGTTGTGGGGTTTATTTGGATTAGTTTTTCTCTCTCATTTTTTGATATTTCTCTCTCAAAATATAAGCAAACCTATAATTCTATTTTCCTAAAAAACAATTTAATATCAATCACTTATAAATAAAAATAAAACTTCTCTCTCTCATTAAGTCTTTTTCTCTCTCAAACCTCTCTCAATTAAAGCATTTCTCTCACTTCATAACCCACTTAGAGTTCCGACCCACTCCAACGTTTTCTATTTTTTCTGTTTTTCTAAGTTTCGTTAACAAATGACCTATTTTAGTGATTTTCTGTTTTTCATCGAGAATTTCACTAAGTGTTGGTATTAGCAAACTGTCAATATCAGGTCTTGTAGCGCATCCGTATTTGTCTATATAGTCTAAAATAAGTTGCATATAAAAAGTGTCATCTTGAATTCTATTACGTATGTATTTAGCTTTTTTATTAGTAGCTTCTGCCACTGATGAGGATACATAGTAATTGGGCCTTCGTCCTTCTATAAGATTCTTTCGTTGTAAATCCTTAGCCATGTTCTTAGAAATATCCTGACCTTTTTGAACTCTATCTAACGCTATGATTTCCATTATTGATAACTCTGTATTTTTAATTAATAACTTGCTATATGCAGGGTCTACAATATCTCCGTATATAATTAACTTAACAGCCTGTGGCATAGTTAAATCGTAATCAGGTAATGGCAGATAGCGCTTCGCCTGTTTCTCGTACATTTCGTGGATTCCATAACCCATCGTGTCAATCATATTCAGTTGAACCATAGCTTGCGCTAGCCTATAGTTGCGATACCTTTTTGGTCTTCTCTCTTCTGTTACATAATCCACAGGTTTACCTTCAAAGAAGCTTCCTTCACTTTCAAAAATTAAACGATCTATTTTTTCAGACACGATAATTCTAGAGTTTTTAGTGTAGTCCTGATGAGCTATACAGTTATGCAAAGCCTCTAATACAACACGTTGATTGTATTTATCAATTTCAACAGGAATGAGCTCGTCATCAGGTAAAATTCGTATTTGAAAATTACGTATCTTTTGATACAACTGTGTTGATGTTAATAAAAAAGGGGGATAGAAGTGTTCGTAAGCCCGCTCTTCCGTTTCTAAGCTCCATACCATAGTCGCAGGGTGGGGTGAAAGAAAACTAGCTGACTCTGGTTTTCCAAGAAGTAAGAGCGTAGCTCTAGTAATTTTACCATTTTCAGTTAATCTAGCTTTATTTAAAAAACCTAAATCATCTAGTTCAAGTACTGTTTGGCTTTCAAACCTCTGACCTGTTTTTCTAGCAAAACCTTGCTTTGCTTTCTTTAATGCATCTGGATCTAAATCGTTTACAGTCGCTTCTGATATCACTTGTGCTGACCAATCTATCCATTTTTCTTGTTGATTAATCTCATTTAACTTATCCAATCCTAGTGCTACTAAGCTTTCACCAGCTCTAGCGTAATAATGTCCGTTGTAAGATATTGGTGAACCTTTAGGTGCTGCTGGAATTTGAAACATAACAACATCACCTAAAGGGTGTTGCAACTCAAATATATTCCGAAACGTGATAGTTGGTTGTGTATCTTGAGAAATTTGCTGACTTACTGTTTGCTGACTTACTGCTTGAATGCGTTCCGATTTCTTAGACTTATAGTCTGTGCCGACAACTTGTCGGGTTTTGTCATCAATACCGAATACTAGCCAGCCAAAGCTTTGTCCACGCAAATTAGCTTCATTGGCTATTGCTGAGAAATATTTTCCAATATCGGATAACGAAAACTCTTTTTTACCGCGCTTAAATTCGACAACTTCATTTTCCCAGCATTCAATAAGCGTATCTAGTAACTCTAAAAGCTCATCACGATTCATAACTCTCACCTAAACACTCGCCCCAACCGCCCGTGCAATCGCAACTCCTTCCTCAATAGTCAGAAACTTCCGCTGGCTTGGGCTGTCTTTATACAGCACCTCACCATCTTGGAATATCAAGCATTCATTAACAGCCAGCTGTTGCCATTTTTCATTGTCAGTTAATGGAACCGTTACCAATATTGTGACTTTGTCAGTATCTGTGGTCACATCGCCAAAGTTAATCGCTAAATCATTATCCGCCAATTTTGCCTCACCGAATGGTGCTTGGCGAGTCAAATAAAACAGTAAACTCCCCGCATAAGCCAATTGCCATCTGCCATTCGATATCAGACAATTAAAGAGACCATTTGCGGACAGATAACGACATTGGGTGGTCAAGAAGTTAAACAGCGTTTGGTCATCAGGACGCGACTTAAAGCTACTTTTGAGTCGGTTAACCAAGTAACAAAACGCCATTTCAGAGTCCGTTGAGCCCACTGGCTGGCAATGCGAGGCATTACCATTGTCTTGCAGACGCTGACAGCGTTTAATAAACTCGCTGTTCATCTGTCCATTATGCGCAAACACCCACTGCTCGCCCCACACTTCACGGACAAAGGGGTGAGTGTTGGCTAAGCAGTTCTGACCTTGAGTCGCTTTACGAATATGGGCGATGACATTTATCGCTTTTATAGGATAATTATTTACTAAGTCGGCAACTGGGGACAGATGACTGGGGCGATTGTCATGAAACAAGCGCAGACCGGTTGAGGCATTGTTGTCCGTATTATTTTCACCCGTACAGTCACTACGCTCAAAAAATGCGATACCAAAGCCATCTTCATGGCTGTCGGTCATGCCGCCACGCTGACGAAATCCAGCAAAGCTGAAACCGATATCCGTTGGCGTATTACAGTTCATTCCTAAAAGTTGACACATTTATTCTTTACCGCCTTTATGATCTGGTGTGGCACGATTTGTCTGAGTGTCTGGCACAATGCCAAGGTCTGCATCACTCATTTTATCCAGCAGCATCTCACCATCGGTATCGGCAACAATACCGCTTAAGATATGTTGAGCTTGCTCCAAATCCGTATCTTGTACCCAGAGTACAATGCCAGAGTTCATACCTGGAATGGCGCTAAGTGCTTGCAGAGAGACAGTAATACCGTTATTACGGAGCAAGTTGGCGTGGAGCTCACCTTGCATATTGGTATCGTAGCGTACCAGTTTGTGCCAGTTATCGACTTGATCGGTCATGAGGCCACCTTTAGGAATTGATGAATGAAGGCTGCAGTAATAAAAACAATACTTATAAAAGTTGATCTAGCGTATGTTTTTTGATTTCAAAATTACTGTCAGTATTTAAATGCTCTTGCGCTTGTTGGGCTTGGGTCTCGCTGCTAAAAATACCTTTTATCTGATTGTCTGCCTTGTCGGTATTTAGCAATACGAAGACCACATTTTGCTCTTTTTCGACATGTGACCAATGATAAGCGGCCAGACGTTTCATCAGGTCAGGGTTTTTGACCATAATATTATCGCCAGTGCGTCCTTCAGTACGGTTATAGTGAATGACGTTGAGACGTAATAGCCAAAATATCACGGCCGCTTTTGCCAGCATCACTGGCAATGCTTTCTTTTCATCTTCCCTAAGCGCTCTTTTTGACTCATAACCTTGCAAAAAGGCGGCCATTTTATGACGGTCAAAATCGACTGATTCGCCTTGTTCAGCGCCGCCCCACGTGGTGCAAAAATCGTTGATAGTAATGGCTATGTCCATCACGTAATGATCGACACTGACTTCAGTAAAGTCTAACAGACCCGTAAGACGCTCGTTGTATTTTTGGCTGTTATTTAAACTTAAGTCCCACAAGGTATTGTCGGCAAACATATCCAAATGACACAGTCCCTTAGGCAGTGTTGCTAATGGTAAGTCAGTATAAGAGTGCCAAATATCGCTCATCAGCTTGGCTTCATCGCTTGGCATAAATTGCATTTCGCGATCACGCACGTCCGCCCATGGATACAGCGCCACGCCATAATTTTCGGCAGGTTGCAGCTCTTGTAAAGTTGCATGCAATACCGCCAGCGACGCGCCTATTTCATGACACATGCTTTGGGTGGTTTGGTCAGGATGTGTGCCTGTCAGACAAGGTACTACCGTAATCGCTTTGTCTTCATAGTGAATAACATAACGTTTATCCTCACTCAAATTATTGTCGTGATTAACACCTGAATCAAGACCTGAATCAATCAGTGCTAGCGGTGCCGCAACCGGTAATTTACCATTCAACTGATTTAAAATCACCGCCATTTTTTCGATATCAGCAGGCGGACGCTCTTCAAATAAAGTAAATACATAAGAGTGCTCGCCTTCCGCATCGTCAGTCGTTTGAATAAACCAGTTAGAGTTTTTTATCCCTTGGGTAATAGGAATGGCGCGGGCAAATTGGACACCAAAGCTGTGACAAAACGCGGCAAACTGATCATCGGTTAACTGGGTATAGACGGACATGACATCTCACTTTTGGCAATTAAATAAAAAGTTAAATAGGACGAATTTGGACGGTAATGACAGTAATTGTACCGCGCATTAGCAAACTATAATGAAAAGCGTAATAATCTTGCGAAAACCTGCCTGATATGGCGGTGATTTTGCTAAACTAGCACCTATGTATGAATTGATTATAAGGTGAAAGACCCTATGTTAGCAAAGCGTATCATTCCTTGTTTGGACGTGGATAATGGTCGGGTAGTCAAAGGTGTGCAGTTCGTTGACATCAAAGATGCTGGCGATCCAGTTGAAGTGGCAAGACGCTATAACGAACAAGGTGCCGATGAGATTACCTTTTTGGACATTACGGCCACCAATGATGATCGCGATACCACTTATCATACCGTTGAACGTATGGCAGAGACGGTCTTTGTCCCATTAACCGTCGGTGGCGGTGTGCGTAAAATTGCAGATATTCGCAACTTGCTCAATGCGGGTGCGGACAAAGTCGCTATTAATTCAGCAGCGGTATTTATGCCTGAATTTGTTGGTGAAGCCGCACAGAAATTTGGCAATCAATGTATTGTAGTTGCCATTGATGCCAAGCGCGTGGCTGATATTAACGTTAATGGCATCATCGTACCACGTTGGGAGATTTTCACCCACGGTGGACGCAAGCCAACCGGCATTGATGCCGTTGCTTGGGCAATCAGGATGGCCGAGTTTGGCGCGGGCGAATTATTAGTCACCTCGATGGATGGTGATGGCACTAAAAAAGGCTATGATTTGGCCTTGATGCAACAGATTACCAGTCAAGTGAACGTGCCCGTCATTGCCTCTGGTGGCGTGGGTAACTTACAACATTTAGTCGATGGCGTACTTGAAGGTGGTGTGGATGCGGTGCTTGCGGCTAGTATTTTTCACTTTGGTGAGCATACCGTTCTTGAGGCAAAGCAATACATGGCAGCGCAAGGAATACAAATGCGTCTGTAAAAAAATGCTATTATAGTACCAACTATTTATATTCATTTGTCTGATTTTAATATATCAATAAAACCTATTATTCAACTCAATTAAAAATCTAATTATTCACAGGATACTCCTATGTCAAATTTACAACAGCAGCGCAATGACGTTACCCATATCGATGGCAATCTACATCAAAATGAAGACGCCCGCATCGGTATCGTGGTCGGTCGTTTCAATGGTTTTGTCGTTGAATCCTTAGTCGATGGTGCTATTGATGCCCTACTACGTCACGGTGTACTAGGTAGTAATATTACCGTTATCCGCGTTCCTGGTGCGTTTGAGTTGCCACTCGTTGCCCAACGTGCTGCTGAGTCTGATCGTTTTGATGCCATTATCGCCCTAGGTGCCATTATCCGTGGGAGCACGCCGCACTTTGACTTTGTCGCTAGCGAGTCAGCAAAAGGCTTAAGCAGTGTTGCCATTGATTATAATATTCCCGTTGCTAATGGCGTATTGACGACTGACAGCATTGAGCAAGCTATTGAACGCGCAGGTACGAAGGCCGGCAATAAAGGCTCTGAAGCCGCTATGGTCGTGCTTGAAATGATTGCGGTATTGTCGCAATTAGATATTGATGATAGTAGTGACAGTGTTTAAATGGGCTTAATTTATACAAGTTATTAGTTTAAGATTTTATCCAGCGCTGTAGCTTATGCTTGCAGCGCTTAAGCATTACTAATCGGCTGTCAAAATTCATCAGCTGTTTATGGTTTGGCTTTTTCGTCGCATTTTATTTACAAACTCTTTTTAAAACACTATTTTAAAATTCAGGTATTGACCCTCTATGACTGACCAACTCAAGCGCGCCATTAGCGCTGCGAAAACCGCACAAAGCAATTCTGAACATGCTGAAAGCATCGGTACAGCAAGCAGCAGTGCGGGTGACCAAAACTTCGATATGAGTGAGTCTTCTTATAAGACCAGTCACACCGCTATCCGTAAGGCGCGGCGCTTTGCCATGCAAGGCCTCTATGAATGGCTCGTCACTGACCACCGCTTCGATACCAACGGCAAGCTGGGTTGGAAAGCCAATGCGCCGCATGATATCGCAGCACGTACCCGCGCCACCAACGCCATGCATACGGTACATATTGGCTACTATCATGAAATGATGCATGATATTCCAGAGCAGATTGAAACGTTAGATGCGCTTATCAGCCAGCACCTTGATCGTGAAATCGATAAGCTAGATACCGTTGAGCACGCCATATTGCTTATCGGTGCTTATGAGCTGCAAAACCGTTTAGAAATTCCTTATAAAGTAGTGCTTGATGAGGCAATGAAGCTGAATAATCACTTTGGCGCGACCGATGCGCATAAACTGATTAATGCGGTACTGGATAGAATGGCAATCGAGCTACGCGACCTTGAAGTGCAGGCCGATACCAAAGCCAACCTACGTACCTCACAGAAAGCTACTATCAAACAAACTGCTGCTCAAGTGCACACTACTGAAAGTACAGCTGACACCGAAGGTGATAGCAAGCCAACCGCTTCAACAAAACCACGTATCAGTGCTAATAATGCTAGCATCAAACGCAATCGTCCTAATAAAGCCAATGCTGGAATGAGCATCAAAGCCGCAGTTGAAAATAGCAAAGCCAAAGAAGAAAGCGCTAAAGCAGTTGCTTCTGATAAGACAGATGTCGTTGTTAATGAAAGTATTGTTGACGAGAATGCGGTTACTGGTGCTACGGTCAGCACTGATGTAAATACTGATACTGACAACGTTGAGGCTCTGCCAGAAACAGAAAACAGTATTGTAGAAAGCGACGTTGTTTTAGAAGATAACGTTTCAGAAAATGACGCGGTAGATGCTAAAATCACAGAAAGCATTGAAACAAGTAATACGGATTCAGCCAGTGTCGAAACTATTAGCTCTGAAATAGACGATAGCGCTACAGACAGCACGAATTCAACGACGACTGATGCAAAAAGCAAAGACTAGCCATGACTGAGTTTGAGCTGATTGAAGAAATATTCTGCCAGTTGCAAGCGGATAATTCATTAGCCGCTAGTAGCAAAAAAGGTATCGAAAAAGGTATCGGTGATGATGCGGCAGTGATGGCGCTGCCAGCAGGGTCGCGCTTGGTCAGCTGTATTGATACCTTAGTTCAAGGTCGGCATTTTAGCGCTGATTGGAAACAGGTGCAGCAGTTAGCATTTTCTATTGGTTATAAAGCAGTGGCTGTCAACGTCTCAGATCTTGCTGCTATGGGTGCAACGCCGCACAGTATCTTGCTAGCATTAGCATTGCCTGAGCGCCTCGCAAATAAAGAATGGTTGACTGAATTTGCTAAAGGTTTATTCCACGCCTGCCAGTTATTTGGTGTGACCCTTATTGGTGGCGATACTACTCGTAACAACACCTTAGTACTCAGCGTCAGCGCCCAAGGATTCCTTGCCGTAGACACGCCAGCGGTATACCGCTCAGGGGCACAGGTTGGTGATAAAGTCTATGTATCAGGGTCGCTTGGTGATGCCGCTTACGCTTTGCAGCATCCTGATAACAGTGTTGGTGTTGAGCTGGCGCATCGATTGCATATGCCGACACCACGTGTCCAGCTAGGTATCGCGTTAGCACAAATTGGCGCGACTGCAATGATTGATATCTCTGATGGTCTCTATCAAGACTTGGGACATATTTGTCGGCAAAGTAATATCAGTATGCGTCTTAACCTTGAGCAGTTGCCAAGTAGTACCCCTTTATCAAGGGTCGATTTGTCTGAACGGTTACTGTGCCAATTAACAGGTGGTGACGATTATGAACTGGCATTTACATTACCTGCCAACGTCACCCCGCCCACCAATAATACATCGATCAGCTGTATTGGTGACGTTATTGCAGTAGCAAATGTAATTAATTCTGCTGAAGCTGTTTCTACAGATACTGGTTTTAACAGGACTATAGCATCGCCGCGTCCTGAACTGTTTTATCAAGATCAAGCAGTGACACCAAGCCAACCTTCGCCTTTTACCACGTGGCCGACTCTGACGGGTTACCAACATTTTGCAGGTTAACCCATGACTGAAGACTTATCTAAGCCTGATATTAGCAAAGCTAACGACTGCCCGCCATTGCCTGCACACGCCAGTGCGCTTGACCGTATTGTTTATTGGTTGGGTATTGGGTTGGGTAGTGGACTGCCACGACGTGCACCAGGGACTTGGGGTACGGTTGGTGGTTTAATAGTCGCCATACCGCTGATGAGCTTAGGCTTCGTGCCGTTTTTAATCATTACCCTTCTGTCTTGTGTGATTGGGATTTGGATATGCGGTCGTACCTCTGATCTGATGCAAGGTCACGATGATCCGCATATCGTTTGGGATGAATGGTCGGGTATATGGATTACCCTACTGCCCTTTTCTTATATGGGCGTTTCGTCAGCCAACTACTGGCAAGATGTAACGCAGGCTCTATCTCTTATTGCGATTGTTATCGCCTTTATATTGTTCCGCTTTTTTGACATTATCAAGCCACCACCGATTGGCTGGGCAGATAAAAAAGTCGCTGGCGGTCTGGGTATTATGCTCGATGATATCATCGCCGGTATTATGGCAGCGGCAGTTTGGATAGTGGTGATGTTAGGCATGCTGTTGTAAGCGATAACGAAGCGTATGGCTAGCAGTCAGTAATAAGCACCTGAAATCGTTAACATTCTAAGACTTTTATAGTTAGAACTATCATTTCTTGTAAATGAATGACTCTTATAGCCTTCGTTATAGATTTGAGTTATTTTTATCAACTTACTTTTATCAACTTAGTTAGCTTTTATGAGCTATAAGCCAAAGTTACAAAGCTCACACGGCTTAACATTATTATTCGACAAACATTTAAGCTATAATTAATATTATATTTTGTTACATTTGTAGAGCTATCTTTTAGGAATGCTATGACCTCTTCTCTTTCTGTGATTATTCTGGCGGCCGGCAAAGGCACGCGTATGCAATCGGCTAAGCCAAAAGTGTTACAGACACTCGCTGGCAAGTCTTTACTTGGTCACGTGTTAGACACTTGTCATCAGCTTACCGTAGACGAAACTATTGTAGTGCACGGTTTTGGCGGAGAACAAGTTCAGACGGCTATTACTGATCAGTATGCGCATCTCTCAATTACTTGGGTGGCTCAAACTGAGCAATTAGGTACGGGTCATGCGGTAAAAGTTGCCCTCGCCCAATTGCCAAAGGACGGTCAAAGTCTAATCTTATACGGTGATGTGCCGCTAGTTAGCTCTTGTACTTTGACTAAATTACAGACTGCCAATGATGAGGGTATGTCGATGTTAACCTTAACGGTTGATAATCCCTTTGGGCTGGGTCGCATTAAGCGTGATAAAGCCGGCAATATCGAAGCTATCGTTGAGCAAAAAGATGCCAGCAATGACGAGCAACAAATCCAAGAAATTAATAGCGGTATTTACTGCGTTGATAACGCGCTGCTGCATAAATACTTGCCAAAACTGTCTAATGACAATGCCCAACAAGAATATTATCTGACCGATATTGTCAAAATGGCTGTGGCTGACGGTATTAATATTGCCGCTATTGAACCTGATCATACGTTTGAGATTGAAGGCGTGAATAACCGCCAACAGCTTGCGAGCTTAGAGCGCTCATGGCAAGGTAAATTAGTATATGATTTACAAGTCGCAGGCGTACAGTTTGCAGACCCTACTCGTGTTGATATCCGCGGTACTTTGAGCGTAGGTCAGGATGTATTTGTCGATGTCGGCGTAGTGTTCGAAGGCGACTGTACATTAGGGGACAACGTTTATATCGAAGCGGGCTGTATCATTAAGAATGCTCAAATCGGTAATGCTTGCCATCTAAAACCTTATTGTGTGGTCGATCATGCCCAAATTGGTGCTGGCGTCGATATTGGTCCTTTCGCGCATTTGCGTCCTGGCACAGTTTTGGCGGACAGCAGTCGTGTTGGTAACTTTGTCGAGATTAAAAAATCAACGATTGGGCATGGCAGCAAGGTCAACCATTTGAGCTATATTGGTGACGCTACCATTGGTACAGGTGTCAATGTCGGTGCTGGGGTGATTACTTGTAACTATGATGGTGTTAATAAATCGCAAACTATCATCAACGACAATGCCTTTGTGGGCTCAAATGTCAGTTTAGTCGCACCAGTGACGATTGGTAGTACCGCAACAGTCGCTGCTGGTTCAGTCATTACTGATGATGTTGATGCTCATGCCTTAGCACTTGGACGCGCACGACAAGTACAAAAGTCAAACTTTCAACGTCCGACTAAAAGTCCTAAATAGCAAAATCAGTAAAGTAGAGACAAAAATATTTGTATAACTTTAAGCAGCGCGGCAATAATTTTGTGGTGCTGCTTAATAGTATCTTGGGCAGCCGTTACTCTACTCATTTCATCGAAACATTATTTACTAACCGTTTTTATAACTAATCATATCGTTAATTTAAGGAATCGCCATGTGCGGAATTGTAGGCGCAGTTGCTGAGCGTAATATCGCAAATATCTTACTTGAAGGCCTAAAGCGCTTGGAATATCGAGGTTATGATTCTGCTGGTCTAACCATTATCCGTGATGGCGAATTACATCGCGAGCGCCAAGTAGGCAAAGTAAAAGAATTGGTTGATGCCGTAGCCGTAAACCCAGCGTTTTTTGACGGTCATATTGGTATTGCTCATACACGTTGGGCGACTCATGGCGAGCCAGCACAGCGTAATGCCCACCCACACGTTTCAGGTAAGATTGCCGTGGTACACAACGGTATCGTCGAAAACTATGCCGAGCTTAAAGAAGAATTAATGGCAAAAGGTTATGCATTTACCTCGGAGACGGATACGGAAGTAGTCGCGCATCTGATTAATGATCTTTATCAACAAACGCCCGATTTGTTAGACGCGGTTCGCGCTGTCATCCCACTTTTACATGGCGCGTTTGCGTTAGGTATTGTGCATGTGGATAGTCCAGAAGAGCTGATCACTGTACGTTTAGGCTCGCCATTAGTGATTGGTGTGGGCATTGGTGAGAACTTTATTGCTTCAGATCAATTGGCACTGTTACCCGTAACCAACCGCTTTATGTATCTTGAAGAAGGCGATATCGCCAAGCTCACCCGCAATAGTATTACGGTTTATGCTGATGGTGTAGAGGTCAGCCGCCAAATTCACGAAATCGATGCCAAGCAGCACAACGCTGACAAAGGTGAGTTTAAGCATTATATGCTTAAAGAAATCTACGAGCAGCCCGATGCGGTCGCGCGAACGCTTGAGATGGCCATTGATAATGCTAACACCTCTACACTTCGTGAAGACTTTTTACAGCGTCATGAGGCTCAGCTGGCAGGTATTCGCAATGTACAAGTGATTGCTTGTGGTACCAGTTATCACGCTGGTATGGTTGCCAAATATTGGTTTGAAAATCTAATTCGCGTGCCATGTTCCGTTGAGGTGGCTAGCGAGTTCCGCTATCGTAATCCTGTGGTCGTCGATAACTCACTAGTGATTTGTATCTCACAATCTGGTGAAACGGCAGATACATTATCAGCGCTACGTGATACCCAAAAGCATACTCCAGCAGGCCTAGTGAGCTTAGCACTATGTAATGTACCAACCTCATCATTGGTACGCGAAACAGATATCTTCTTACCTACGCTTGCGGGTCCTGAGATTGGCGTGGCTTCAACCAAAGCCTTTACCACTCAGCTTGCAGCTCTCATGCTATTAATATTAAAGGTTGGCGTTGTTCAGCAGCGTATGACTGGCGAGCGCTTGACCACACTGCTTAGCGAGCTACAACAGCTGCCTAGCCAGCTCTACGCCAGCTTAAACCTTGATACACGTATTAAAGAGATGAGCGAGCATTTTGAAGATAAAAAAAGCTGCCTGTTTTTAGGTCGTGGTCTACAGTTCCCGATTGCCTTAGAAGGCGCATTAAAGCTTAAAGAAATCTCCTATATTCATGCGGAAGGTTACGCTGCTGGCGAGCTTAAGCATGGCCCATTAGCTTTGGTTGATAAGGACATGCCTATCGTGGTGCTGGCACCTAAAGACAGTATGTTTGACAAGCTGAAAGCCAATATGCAAGAGGTACACGCGCGCCATGGTGAGCTATTTATCTTTGCTAGTGAATCCAGCAAGATGCTCGCTGAAGAACGCATGCATGTGGTTTATGTGCCTGACGTTTGTGAGATCTTAGCGCCTATCGTCTATAGTGTGCCGGTACAGCTCTTGTCTTATCATGTTGCCGTCATGCGCGGTACCGATGTTGATCAGCCTAGAAATTTAGCAAAATCAGTAACGGTCGAATAGTTTATTTATAACTACTAAGAAATTATTGTCATTGAGCAATTACCAATCATACTATTGTGCGACCCTAAATCCTTTGCTATCTTATATTAACAAGATGGCAAAGGATTTTTTTTGTGAATAATCAAAATAGAACAGGCCAAAAAACTAAGACTTCGAAAGATGGTGGTGTATCAGAAAGTATGCTGAGGAATTAAAAGAGGGGTGACAGCCGAAGCAAGATGATATATTTGAGGTTATGAAGACACAAATAGATATCAGCTGCCCCGACTGTCACAGTATAAGTTTAAAGAAAAATGGCATAAAAAGCTATGGCAAGCAGCACTACCAATGTAAGGATTGTCAACGTCAATTCATTGGCGACCATGCCTTAACCTACCAAGGCTGTCATTCTAGAATAGAAGATAGAATACGGCTGATGACTGCTCGAGGCGGCGGCATCAGAGACATCGCTGTCATTACCTCGGTTAGTATTGGTAAAGTACTGAGCACCTTAGGCTCATCTGTG